>Ga0210059_1000319_pt1 | contig 57159 bp, 37 predicted proteins | sample Ectturendosymbi2_FD_188042 | JGI IMG/M metagenome (GOLD analysis project Ga0210059, IMG submission 188042) | Ecteinascidia turbinata endosymbiont from Florida, USA - Sample 2 (SPAdes) (version 2) | ecosystem: Host-associated > Tunicates > Ascidians > Unclassified | place: Key West, Florida... | reverse complement strand
CCTCGCTTGATTGCTACGCTTCGTTTGTGTGCTGGCCGTCTGTGGTGGTCAGGCAGTTAGTGAGTGGCTTCGTATGGAAGCGTGTATACTTCGGTTTAACCGACGACGACAACCACGAAGTATTTTAGGTTTCTTCCATTCGTATATGTGGTCTTTTTTTCTGGTTGACAACGAGGGTTGTACCACTGTATTGTGTGTAGCAGCTTGGGCGACGAGGGTCGCGCTGCTTGGTGTAAACCGTGTATCTTGTGTCAAACGCCTCGAACCGTAAAAGTCGCGTTAAACAAAGTTCCGCAACAACTAATGTTACTGGCTGTAACAATCACAACATTGCATGTTCAACTGCACATGCATGCAACATGCAAGAAACTATATGGAAAAATGCAACGTTTCACCTGTTAGCATTGCTTGCAGATGTAAGGACTGACGATGCGTAGTGTTACGTGAAATCGATTTCCTATGAAAAATTTGCGATAGATTCCTTGCTAGTTTCACCTGTGGAGTGAAGTTACTTCAATACAGATATGTGCAAGTTTGAATCATCGCAAAAAGATGAAAGCGCAAAGCCCAATCGGTTGATTAATCGAAAGTCTACAGAGTACCTAGAGCATTTGTTTGTACAGTTGAGATGTTTTATCTGCTTTTGTAGAGTGAAGCACAGTTATGGAGATGTCACAGAATCGAGCATACATTTGGTGAGGTATAAATATTATTATAACCATCTTTCGCTCTATATTTCTAGCCTCTTCTGTTCAACAACTAGCCTACATTAGGACCTGAATGCTGCTCTACCGACAGGGAAAGTTCAGCAATCACAGAGTAGGTTTACTTTATTTCTGGCCAGCAATTAGGCGGAAGAAAGCGCAGGCACAAGCGCATTCAAGCGACCGTTGATGGAAACAATCCTGTCGTTCTACTAACAGTTCTTTGGTAACTAACTCCTCTTTCTACCACATCGAAACTGTGACTTGCACTAATCCCATGTTTTCTGCAAACGTGATGAAGGAAGTTGTGCAATGCTCTAGACAAGATGGACTAAATCGAGTGAGTATGCCGAAAGATGGTAAAAGAGCAACTCCTTGGTGAAACAAGGAAGTGAAAGATGCTATTTTGAGGCAGGAAAATACCAGTACTGCGGTCGGAGTCTCCCTATTAGTCAAAACATTGGAGGCTTAGAAGGGTGAAGGTTGTAATGAAATCCTGCCTGAAATGCTTAACCCTGAACAGGGAAGGGGCTCTTTGGGTAACGTATGTATGATGAGGTTCTGGTAGGGCCCAGAAAGATTGGCACACTGAGGTGATCATTTCTATACACATGAAGGGAGACAGAATAAAATGCATAAACTACTGGAGCATTTTTCGTTAGGCTCCCTGTAAAGCCGCAGGACAAATTCCTGCAAAAGAGATTACACGAGATAACTGAACTCATGCAGGAGATTACCAAGAACGGTTTTCGCCATGGCTGCAGATCCACAGAACAAATTTTCACTCTCGGACAATTTTTGGAAATTTTGGAGAAATCTTGAGATTATGCCAAAACTTTATTTACTTTCTGTATCCACCTCGATGTTTTATACGACATGGTCCCTAGAAAAACGATGGGGAAATTGCAGCCGTACAGTAGTGACAACCACTTGCTACTATTCATTTAGTCATTGTATTTCTGCTCAAAAGTTTGTATCCGTTCCAGTAGCTATAAACCAAAATGATTCAGCGTGGGTGTTGGTCTCCGAAAAGGGTGTGTGTTGTCCCGATTCCTTGTCATATTCTACTTGAATTGGATAAATGATGTGACGTCACATCCTACTTGAATTGGATAAATGATCACGCCCGAACCGACGAGGCTTTTTTGTTGCAAGTCGAAGGAGGGTTCGCCTTTACCGTTTGTGGAGGATTTGGTGTTTCTTGCATCGATAGGCCTCTCCAGGGAGCCCAGGGGGGCATGCCCTCCAAACTTTTAGCATATGTAGTCATTCTGTGCTTTGAGAAGCGTCGTTGCAAACAAAACTACTGATGCTCTAATGAATTGATATTTAGATGGCAGGGGGAGAACGAAACCGCAAAAGGTTAAGAAGCACTGATCTGGATCTTTCGATAAGGTAAAGAAATAGAATGCAAGTGGCCCTTGATGGTAAGCCGCGCGAAAAGATGAAAATAACGTTGTAAGCCGCAGTTTACCAACTAATAAATACGGTATTTCTTGCAAAGTGGTTGTGAATTGTCTCATGAATACTGGGTTTTACTTACCTTTTCCCTGAAAATGGGGCAAAGGCCTACAAAAACACCAAACACATTTTGTGTAAATCCACCAATATTGACTTGAATGGTCTGATTTTCACAATTTTTTCAGTATTCGGGGTCAAGCTACCCCCAACCCGTACTTTCAGTCCCGTATCAGTACGTGAAGAAAGTCGGAGTTCTCTCTGAAATTTACGGTTGCATATAATTTTAGCCCTTTGCTGCGATTTAAGATAAAGCTAAGACGTAAATGTTTTGACTAAGCAATTTTGCGCATTCGTTTTCTGTGGTTCACCTAAAAAACTCACTCTGATTGGGATCCTTGGCAATACACACAAGTTCTTGACAATAGGTGCTGATTATTATAACTAATATCTAGGACTGGCCTTTCCATTATGCCAACCAGGCGGTTGCCTGGAGCCCAGCTTTCAACGAGCGCAATATACTTTTTCTTGGTTCCTGTATGCTCCGAATATTTTGTGATGTGTACCAGGGACGTAAACTAGGGGGCAGAACCGTCTCGGGCCGGGTTTGGCAAAAAAATTGTTTGAAATCAAAAGAACTTTCGCACGTAAACAGTTGCCCGACATCTACCGGAAACCAAAGATCTGCAAAACTATTACTATTTGCTTAATCTATCATTGTCTCAGGAATATCACACAGTCAAGAAAGTGTTGGGGTAATGCACACTTTTATGTTAGTCATCGTTGACTATGACACGTGCAGACACCAGCAAATATAAAATATTTTTGTACGAAAGACGAAAGACTACTCAAATAGTGGGAAGCAAAGCGTGTGATACCATTTAATGAATTCGGAAGATATTGGCACAATTTCTTGCTATAAACTAAATTCTAAACTTTTCTCAGTTTTTTCGAAAGAATGGTATTTTGAAAACATTGATCAAAAATCCAACACGAAATTGTTTCGTTATAAGACGTTGCTTTTTTCAGCGCTGATAATGTCTTTGGAAAACAATTTTAACAGCAAAACGTTAACATGAAACATTGGCAAAAATGCTGCTTTGCAATGTTCACGGCATTAGTTTAGTTTTGCTTGTACTTGAACAAAAACGAAGACTTCTGGTTGCAGCTCAATAGTGTTTGTTCTGCAAGCCGCTCGTTTGTAAGACTTAGAACACAAGGTCAAGCGACGGAAGCGTCGCAGCATTTCTGCAAACAACCAAAACTTCATTCTGTTGATTGCTACGATGTATTGAAAAACATGTCCATTTGAACATGGTTCGCAAAGTCTTCAGCTGAAAACAAGTATTATGACGACATACTAATGAGTTACTGGCACCGTCGCAAAATTCTTGAAAAGCCGTGGAGAGATGACGGGAAGTGTGGAATTAAAAAGTAAGTCCTGCCATAATTGCAAATGTGGGTCAGTAATTAAATTGCACCGGCTCGTGCATGCATATTAGCATATACTGGGCCATGTGATAGTTCGTATGTCTAAGAACATTTTTGTTTATTTTGATTTTGCCTACGACCACTGGCGTAGAACATTTTATTGAAATCTTAGCTTGATTTTATATTCAGTTTGTTTCATCGAGATCGACAGCGGCCGAAAAGCTCTGACATCCTCAACTTCATTATACAAGCATGAGCGTCGGAAGGGGGGGGGGGGCAGGGGGGCAAGGCCCCACCTTGATTTTGAAAATTTCAGCAAAAAAAGGTTGTTTTCTTGATTTCTTGTGGAAAAAAAACAAATTTCACCGCTTTTGGCACCCCCTGGAAAATTTTTGGAAAAGTCCCCTAGTGGCCCACCCTGGAAAAAAATCCTTCCGACGCCCGTGTATACAGGTAGAAGAATGTTAATGTGAACTAAACATGCAGCAGTCTGAGTAGCGTGATTCTCATGAATGACGCTGAAGTGTTTTGTACATTGTCGTATTTCATGAGACAAAGCTGAGCTCTATTCTCCACGACTATTTTCGATAGCGTTCCTGTTTCTACCAGCGTTCTTCCAAAATACAAAGGTGGAAGATGGACAAAAGTTCAAGCCCTGTGTGATCCAAATGGGCCAAGACCATGTTGCAACAATCTACAAGATGGAAATTGCAGTCGACCCTCAGATTATTCGTGCAATTGCAAGAAGTAAGTTGAAGAAAAATTCGTTTTGCTTTGGGTTTGTTTCCGGCTTTTCTTTTAATAATTGCAGTTAAAGCTTTCGGGACTCCACGTTACCGCCAGATCCTGAAAGTGAAAAATCGTGTACGGCTGCGATGCAAATGTGGCTTTCAAAATTGATGACATATCCTGACAGCAAGAGTTTCAAAATTGACCTTCAAAATTGATGACGTATCCTGACAGCAAGAGTTTTAAAATTGACCTTCAAAATTGATGACGTATCCTGACAGCAAGAGTTTCATGAATCAATCTAAGTCGATGAAACATAATCTCATACGTCTTAAGTTGAAAGAGTGTGATCTCGTGTGAGAGTGGTGAGTGCAGTGGCGTATCTAGGGTATGGCGGGCATGGCACGTACCACGAGCACCACTTTGACCAGGACGCAAAGAAAATTTTTATTTACAATTTCTTGAACCTCTGCTTTGCGACCCCAACCAGTTACTGCAACGCTGCATCAACACAGCGCCCGCATCTTAGACAGGGCAAGTTGCGCCAGAAACAAACAAACAATCAAGCATCACGAGAAAACTGTCGTATCGTGACACAACACGGTGGTCAGACATTGTGGCAGGACAAGGACGCTCGCTTGCCATATCTACAAACCAGTTTTGCCAACTGGCATGTTTTTATGCCAGAGTTTTGAAGTTTGGCATTTTACTGAGGTGGTTGACATAAATATTTTTAGTATGGCATATTTGTAAATTTTGGCGTTTTTGGCATATTTTTCAACAATCAAATTTTTGACATGTCCAAAATGTAGCACTAAATTCCGCCCGAAAATGCCAACACTTTTGTGATTAGAAACACTCATACAAGTCCGTTGAGTGTTGTTTTCACAAGAACTTGTATTTCCGACGATGTTTATCCGTGTTCCATGTGTCGAAACAAAATCTTGAAACAAAGCAGAACTTTCGATGTTAGATGCCATTTTGTGAGTAAGACACAACTTAATAATGAAATACAACTGTTGCTAAGATTTGAAAGTGATCAAAGGAATGATGGAAAATTCAGATTGTTGACCTGTATCAAGGTAATGATGAAGAAACAGTTATGCTGTAGATAGTGAGATACTACACAATGATGGCTGTGTTTTTTACTTTCAGATGTTTTAGTTTTTTGCAACTTATCAATACCTTGCAGTACTTTTCATTTTTCCACGTATGCATTCAATTGTTTTTCTAGCATTTTTGCATGTCTACTCGTCTACTCTGAATATCCATTCTGTGTTTAATGTAGATGTGGTTATGTTGAAAGTGCCTGCCTTGTTATTCAGTGTCTGCTGAATTTGAACTTGCATATAAAGTGTATGTGAATACAATGAAGGACCGCTTACTCAAAAGCAGTGCATGTAATGGTCACTGCTCACCAAAATAGACACTACCTCATTAAATGTGAATGCATCTGTGTAATTTGCCCAAATGTGGAAAATTTTTGCCCGAATAATGGCCAATTGTCTAGCGTTGGGGATGGGACCGCATCCCCTGCATCCCCATGCTGTACGCTTTCGTTGCCATCTACACCTAAACAGTAAACAAACCCTAAATTGTCATGCATAGATTTTACTTTTTCACAGTTAGGACTGTCACAAAGACCTTGGACGTCCACCAGAAAGCTAAATTCGGTCAGAAAAAGCAAGCACAAAACAATTCTGACAAGCCTCTTCTTTCATGTGCTAACTTTTTTGCTTAGCTGGCACGGTAGTGATACTAACTGCTGATGTTTCCAAGACTAACAAAGGTTCTCTTCCTTAGTCTCTGAACTGGGGCATTGAGTTTAGCCTATTATCGGCCACTGGTTTATGACCATCGAAGAAGTTTCGTGAAGTCAGAGTGGGCCGCACCAGCCGTGAAAGCTTATAATAGCAGTTATTTGCGTAACAGCCATATTCTCACAGCTAGCTACGGACTTAAACTTGTCTCAACTAAAACTTGTCTCAACTATTCTGGTTAATATCTTCTTCTTCTGTCACAATGAAACACCGCCGTGTTTTATCGCAATATCACATTATCATAATACTTGGCAGTGCTGGCGCAACACGCAGTACTAACGCATCAGATAAGTTTTGCGGTGCCAGATCACTTCAAATTTTTTCAAGGATATTTTGTCGTTTTCTGATTATTGGCCTAAATGGTGGCAAACGGACTATCTTGTTTGCTGACAGTACGTCTCACAGCTTCGTACCTTTTAGGTCGCTGTTCTTTTTGACATATTTATAGGAATCTCCACAGGACATCTCATAGTTCATGACAACCTGAAATTGAAAACTAAATCATACTTGTTATGATGACACAGCTGTTCTTGAATAGTCTACTTTTTTCTGAACAGTTTTACGATAGAACAAACAAATCCACACGTTATTCGATTCATTTGCATTGTTTAATCGTGATTCTTGAATGTTCAATGTAGCCAATATTTCAACAATGAACAATTTCACGACTGTTCAAGAAATTTCACGGACGCCGGAAAATACTCAAGGACAACAAAACGTTTTTCAAGGATGCAGGACATAACCTGCTTCGATAGCAAATTCAAGGAAAGTCCTTGAAGCTCAAGCACGTCTGGCAACCTTCGCTCAAGCATGTCTGGCAACCTTAGATAAGAGCGCTGCGTTATGTATTGTTGCAGTTAATGGTTTTAGGGAGTGCAAAATAGAGGTTCAAAAATCTGTAAATCAGAATTTTAAAACTTGCTAAGAAATTTTTGCGCCCCCGCCAAAGTGGCGCTCCTGGCACGAGGACGAGTCGTGCCTGCCATACTCTAGATACGCCACTGGACTAGAACCGTCGCCAGAAAGTCTTCAATAGGGTGGCTTTCTGTTTGTGCAGAGGGCTTGACATTCTAAAATTTGACAAACTACACTGATTTATAATGTTTCATCTTGAAATTGGGGGGAACTTGGAGTTTTTTTCGGGGGGGGGGCTATGCCCATCAAAGCTCCGGGGCGGCAGGATTGCACCGGACGCTGAATGTAACCGTTCGAGGCTTGCATCACTGAAATTTCCATTTGATTTCATCATTCTGGTTGGCACTATTCTTGCCCTGTGACATTAGTTACGTAAAAATGAATTAGACGTTTTCATAAGAACTCTTCCATTGTTACGTAATATACGTCACAGAGCAATGATAGTTCTATGCGTATTAGGTTCATTTACATTAGCCTCAATTACTGGACAATTTGTCGTTCGTTTGCAATTATTCTCGAAAAGAAACTATCCACTGGATTGGAATTCGAATCCAATGTTCTGTGCAAATCCATGTTTCAAAAAAAAAAACAGTCAATCTGATATAAATTATTTAAAAAAACGCTAAATTGCAGAGGACAGCTCAAGCTCTGATGAGACCGAGAAACAGTGAGCGAACGAAGTAAAGAGAACGCCTACTATGAAAAATTTTTATGGTTCAGGTCCTGCAACGTGAACGCGCGAGCCAGACATTGAACGAAAATATATGAACAGTGACAAGGCCCAATGAGAAGAGCCAGAGTTAACAACCTTATTAATCAAAGAAGTGGGTGGTGGCACAAAAACAGAGTAATCAAACTCGCGTTCCACAACGTAAATCGTAAGCCGGAGTCGCCACTGAGTTGAACTAACATCAAGAACCTGCTTTTGCCCTGTTTTGTTCTGTAGAGGATGAGCTCGCAAAATATTACGCACAGTGCTTTGAGCTAGCACAAACCATTACAACCCTTGTTCAAAAGCACAGACATGAAATTGTAGGAAGCTTCAATTTTATTTGCTCAAAACTATAACGAGGTTTTTAATTCGCAGCTGTTTAGACACGAGGAAATATCTCCACCCCGAAACGTCGGAATGGAGGACGCGAGACCCTCGATGCGAGTGGAAATATTACCGCGGGAAAATGGCTTGTGACGTCATAGAAAGATCGGAATTTAAACATATTCATTTCGTCGGCGATTCATTCGTACGCAATATGTTTGTGACGCTCCTCATGTTGCTCTCTGACGACACCGAGCGTGAAGCTTGGAGTCAGAATATGAGAGAGGATCGGATGGTGTATTGCAGACATGAAAGATATGTTCTTAACCACGAATGCAGGGATATAATAAGAGACATTCGTCAATTGCGTTATTCAGAAAAACTGTGCGACGGCCATCAACCGAACTTTACGGTGTCAGCTAAAATTAGTTATAGTTGGAAAGCAGGAGACGATTTTATTAACGCAACCAGAGACTTGGCAGGAAAGCCTAGAAATCTGGTTTTGCTCGGAATGGGTATTCACATGGGGCTGAAAGCTGATTGTGTTATTTCTCAAATAATTGAACCCGGGCTGCAGGCACGTGACAAATTTTATGTGAACAAAACATTGTCAACTTCCTCTAAATGGCCACAGATTATTTATGTAATAGCCATGCGATCTGGTATATTAAAACCTATCACACATCTTGTGCGTCAAGACGATCAAAAGCTGTGGTATTTCGCCGACAAAGTTTCGACATATTGGAAAGAAAACGACATTCCAGTTTTAGATTTCCGTTCTTTAACTGCTAATGTCCACAGCTTCGATGGGAGTCATTATGACATTGGCGTAAATCTGATAAAATCAGATTTTTCTGAATTATCTATCATCGTTACCAAATTCTTAATCCATTCAATCTTGATTTGGCAGAACACTTAGGGCAGGACCCTCGACACGAATCGGAACGTTGATTGGCCAGGAGAGAACACTGCTTAATTGCGGGCTTCGTGCCGGGAACACCACCAGCGGTCGTAGTGTAAAAATCTCGGCTTGCGTAAGAACTACCCTTGGTTTTTTCTAAAATGCAAACATGCAACTCTTTCGTTCCGTTTCATATGTGCGCCGTTGTGTTGAAGTCACGTTTGTGCGAATTCACGACAAGCTTCATTGTACGAGCTGGGGGTGATGTTCTGTTGTCACGTTTGAAGTTACTGTGGTCATCAGGAGGCAACATTCCTGCTGTTTTTTTCTACCCTTAAAGCTTCTTGGCCCCGAAGATTCTTTTTTATTTGCACTGATGTAAATGTGCGTGTTTCTTTTTTTGGACAACTTGTGATTTTCTTAAATGTTCATTTTTGAACTACTGAATCGATGCACTAACTTTTAACATCACTACGCAATGCGCAAAAGCACCACAGAAAATGTTTGAGCATGTGTAATTCTGTAGATTCATTATACATTTTGTCGCAAGACTCGTGGTCCATATCACAAGCACATACGAATAACAAAGATGTTTAGCCATATCGCATTACAGAATAGGTGTTAGCACACAATCAACACTGAGAGGAGTAAAACACTTTAACAACACCCCTACTATAACGCCATTCATTCATCATCATGGAGGGATTCGGCGTTATGAGAGAAATGAAAACATCAAATTTTGAGGTAAATCGCTAAGAGAAAGAAAAGTAAAAAATAAATCCAACGAGCATGGACATTGGCGCACGTAATTATTCCGATCAAGGTTTCAAAAGTTTTGAAATGCATTCATCATGAGGCTGACAGCCAATTGTTTTTACTGAATTAAAATCAGGATTTGTCGGTTAGTGGTTTACTAGTTATATATCTTACTTTTTGTATGTTTGGCTTGCACACGGCCTCCGCATGTAAGAGGTGGTAGAGGAATCACAAGAAAATATAGAAATCCTGAGGCGCCACGAAGCACACTGAAGGTTTTTGTTGCTACGCAAAAGCAATACCGATGAGACGCGTACACCGAAACAACGCACCAACAACTACTTTAGTTGGTCACCGTCGTACAGGAGCGTTAAATAACGGAGGAAAATGAAGATTTGTAAAAAGCATCAGACAATTGAAGCGATCGGATAAAAAAGTTTGATGAAGATACGCAACATTGGAAAACTGATACAGATAGTTTCTCAACAAGGCATCAAAAGTTTTGACACAGTAGTCAACTTGATGTGGGTGAACACTTACGATTCTGGGTATGTAATGCATGATTCGATAGGCATTGTTGTAGGCAGCGCGTAAGGGCTTCATTCTAACCTGCGTGTGTATGCTCCATGTTGCAGACCCCTGCGCCTAGGGCCTGAACATATAAATGAAAAAAACTGTTCTTTTAAAATTCGATTGTTTTCCTGTTGTGTCGTTGATTTCATTCTAAGGAGCTTATTTCTATTCACACAAATTGATGTTGTTATCTTGATGACTAACAAAGATTTCTTGCATCGTGCTTTGTTGTTTTTATTATGAGTCATAAAACTGTTCTTTTGCTGCAACAACTAAGCCAATAAACATCACAACGCAAACAGCGCAAGGCCTAGTGGCGTCGCGAAATTTTACCACCAGTCAGAACTTTCTGTTTTGATCACTTCACAGTTGAAATATCACAGTGATGCCAGAATAAAAAGTACGGCGATTCGAAGACCGACTAACTGTATGGAGTTCCTTATTCGAAGTCAACGTTCTCAGAAGAGGGCATGTTACACAGGAAGCGTCTTGTAGGCTATGCGAGCCTGCAGTGCACGTAGGCCCGCCGGAACTTTTTACTGCATCAAACAAATGTTGATGTCTGTAAGCATTCGCTGTGTTCGCACCAGTTCAGGTCGTCAGAAACAGGATATCGGTGTTAATGCTGCACACATTGGTTTGCATGCTTGCATTACTTTTGAGAATGAAGTTGCAACAGAGTCCGACAATTTATTAAAATTGTGAACAGCTCCACAATTGGCAACCATGCATTGGCATGCAATAGGCACGAAATAAAGTGTTTCTTCCTGCAGGAGAGCACTGATTAAAGGTGCCTCGGAGCTTGTTTGCTGCGCAGTGTAGCGTTTTCACTTGCCTCTGGATATCATTATTATCCTTCAGTGAGGCATTTAGAAACACATCAAGGTATTTCGCTTGGTCTGAAAATTGTATTTGTACACCATTCAGAAAAACATTTGATGGGGAAGGTTTTTATACTTTTTGGGGCAAAACTATTTGCTGGCTGAACATTTATGTCGCAATTAAAGGTGATTTCATGTTCAGCAGCATAGTCACCACAAATATCCAGAAGAACTTACAGTCAGCTAATACTGGGCTGAACACACATATATCATCAGCAAACATTAGATGATTCACAACCATATTTTCCACAGTGCATCCCATACCTTGGCTAAACTCAGCTAGTCTGGCGGCTCATCAAGGTAAACAACAAACAAATAAGGGCTCCCAGTCAGAACTCTCCCTTGCCTTTATCGATTTTTTATGATTTACAAAGAAGGTATATTGACCTTGACTTGCATAAAAATACGTGTGTTGTTGGCACACTGAATGATTTGAAACCTTTACGCCGGCGCACATTTAGCAAAAGGTTGCCTGTCCCTGGTTTAGGGGTGCTCGCGGTCACGACTTGCCCAGGGCCTCGTGTTCTTTTAATCCGGTCCTTTCTAGGACAGCTGCCAGCAACCAATGAATAGCCAATAGGAAAATTTCGAACCAACACAACTGCCTACTGGAACAACTACCAACTGGACAATTGTCCTTGCTTTGCAAAAGACTATCATACAATTTTCTTTTTTTCACTGAGCAATACGATAGATTAAACAAAACCTACCGAATAGCCTAAAATTTATGGCGCACAGGAATTGCAAAAATCTTTGATTCTTTTAAAATAGATATACTGCTTAAATATTTTCTGCCATTTTTAGCTCTGACTACCAAGCCTTTAGCTATTACGCTGCTACGCATTGCCGTGATAGCCTTAATAAGCCTATGTCACGAACCTGGTGAAGCATATAAAGAAATCGTACAGATTTGGCATTCACCCTGAAAGGAAAGGTCCACTGACTAAAAAAACATTTACAACTACGCTTCACAGAGGTTGTTTACCGCTTGGCAGTTGTCGTAGTGGGCAGTTGTCCTGATGGCAGTTGTTCTGCTACCGAAAATATGTAGGTTTGGCAAATCAGTTTGGAAGAAACCTTGCAAATATCATTTTTAACGTCGAACGTCTGTGTTTCCTACCGCACTTTCATTTCAGAACAGCTTCGATTACTGGGTAAATATGCAGCAACAGTTTGTCAATTTACATAAATTGATTTATGAAATCCGTAGATGGAGTCAAAAAGAAGAAAAAGACTAGTCTTGATTATGATGTAACGACCAGCAAATAAATTAGTGAATATTTCTTGCATGGCAAAGTCTTTTGAAAAATAAAAAGCTCTTTGATAATTTAAAACAAGTTTTGCTGTGGGTTTATTGGTCGCTGTCCCTGAAAGCAAAATTGAAAAATCCTTTTGCATGATCATATTAATGTAGACAATCTCTTATTTTGCCAACGCACAACTTAAAAATCTCGTTAAGAGACCTGAACCCTGTCGTCATCTACTAAATAAAAGTTATGGCATCAACGAACTACGCTGATGCAGTGCATGATTAAGTACAGTACAGTTTGGTAAATTCTCTGCGTTTCTATAGTTTCACCGAAAAATTTGGTTAGAAACGCTTCACCTACGTAACACCAGGCCCTCAACCAGCTTGGGACACCAGGAGGGGCGAAGAGTTTTCTGAGAGGGGCGCAAATTTTATTGATCTATGTCCAATATTTTCAAACTATGTCCAACACATTTTTCCAAGGGGGAGAAAAATTTTCTAGGAGGGGCTTCGCCCTCCCTGCACCCCCCTGGTTACGGGCCTGCGTAACACCAGTGGCGGATTTACGCGTAGGCCAAATAGGTCATGGCCTAGGGCCCCACGCAACTCCTTCCTATATGACGACTCACTGCCATCTTAAAATTTTCGAAACTGCGCAGAAGCATAACTTCACAATTCACTTTGAATCAAGCGAAAATGCAAGCGTCTAGACTTTTATCAGTGCAGTGACAACACAATAGCAGTAAATCATTTAGCTATTTATGAAATACTAAATCTCTAGTCACTGGAACACAGCGGTCCTCTCTAGTAGTAACCGATTTGTCAATCAGGTTTGTGGAGTCGGAGGTAAAATGTCCGACTTCCACACCCAGTTTTCAAAATTTTCACACTCCGAGCTTTCCAAAATTTAACATAATGTGAATGAAATTTGGCTGTCAACAATTTTGTAGCAAACTAGCAATCAATGGAATCGTGGCGCACACAGCAAGAATTCTCTGTTTCAACAAATGTTTCAAAACAAGTTGTACATTTCAATAGGCACGCGTTAGGATTCCTAACTTACGAGTGCAGTGTAAAAAATAATTCAAATGGACTTCCGGAGTCGCAGTCGGATAAAAAAATCCGAATCTGACTCCCGGTTTCCTTAGGAATCCGACTACGCCAAAAACCTCCGACTTCGCAACCCTGTTGTCAATTAAACGATTAATGAAACGTATGGGCTTTGGTAGGCAAATTTGTAGCGTATTTGATACAAGTCCAACATTTGGTTGTTTCCAACTAGATTGCCAATCTACAGAGCTTGCTTGTTGAAGCTCTAGACTAGATCAGGTAGAAACGTTTCTCGTGAGTTTTACTTGGAAAATCGTGTGTACACTGGGCTTACTTCATATGCTGAGCTGAGGGTGTTGCGAAAATATTTGCGCAAAACGTGTCTTCATGCTGTTTACCATCAGCCTATAACATAGATGATTAAAACAAAATGTTTTGTGTTGCTTGGAAAATGACAACTTTAAAACGGCAAGAATCATCCCTGTGCCACTGAATGGATTGTGCTGTTTGTTCCATAAAATATGTGGTTACTATAACAAAGGATTTACGAACAGATTATCAGATCGATAACTAGACGATACCTTCGAGAGCCGCAGCACGGTCCCGCATGAAATGCATATATCCGAAAAATAAACCTACAAACAACGCTAGAAATCATGGAAATTCAACGAAGGGATCTTCTAAACTGCACCAAAGAGCTATAAATTTCAAGGAAAGATCGCATTGCTATTTGGTCTTGAGAAGAATGTAGGAAAGGCTTTAAATTCTGTTGAAGATCTAAGGCAACCGTAGAACCAAAGTCGGCACCAAAAAGATATATTTTTGAGGGGGCACCACACATACTTTAATTTATTTTGTAAGCAGACACAAACTCCATAGTATGAACACACTCTGCAGAACGCAGGTTGATAAAAACAGACAAAACAGACCGCAGTACAAGGCATTGAAGCTGGCGGAATCACAAGGTTACAGACACTTTTTGCAACTGCATTGAAGACATAACCATAGGGTTACAGCCACATTCTTAACACTATTGTTACCTAACACGTAACACTTGTTACAGCACTACTGCGGAGTAGGGCGCTAATTCCTAAATTGGTCGATTCTAGGTAAAATGCGAAAGCATTGTGGCTTGACACGCCATCGATCAAACGGACACTGCAAAGTTCGATCACTCATTCACAGAGTAAAATGCGATTATGCCTATAGTGGTCAAACAATAGTCACGAATGCAAACAATCTGACTGCATCAAAGCACGTAACCATACGTTGTTAGATTTTCTGCATCTTTCGAGAAACAGGTACGTGTATTTTCGTAACAGAGCCACAAAGGTAGGAATTTTACATTGAACTTGGTGGCTACTAACACTCGCTCCCCAGGGCAAGTTGTATAGAGCTCTGAATCCAAAATTATATGCCACCCGCAATCTCTGCATGCATGACTTCCTGAAATTACACCATTATTGTGTTGCATACATGGGCGTACAAAAGGAACGAAAAAGTACGTTTTTAACTGCACTTGAACAACGGGAAAAAGAAGCTCGCAGCTTGTTTGCTGCACAATAATGATGTCGCAGTAGTCTCTGAATGTCATTGTCATCTGAGATCTCAGTATCCAATACAATCCCCAGATATTTGTATTGGTCAACAGTATTTACGTATTGACCACCCAATTTCAATACTGGAGTGGCTGTGCTTTTTGCACTCTTAGCCTTAAACGTCATACAAACAGTTTTGTTGCAGTTGAAAATAATCCCATGCGATTTTGCATACGCCTGGCACACATCTAGTATTCTTTGCAACCAACGTATACTTGGACAGAACACACAAATATCATCAGCAAACATCAAGTGATTTAATAAGACTTCACCAATACAACACCCTGCTTTAATGGTGTTTAGTTCATTGGACAAATCATCTAAATAAGCAGCAAACAAGTATGGACTCAGTACTCCACCTTGTCTAACCCCATTAGACACATGAAATTGTTCAGAAAAATGGTTGCCCCATTTAATTTGCATCGTTTGTTCTTTGTACCAATGTTTCAGTAGGCGCACAAAACACATTGGCACCTTTATTTGAATTAGTTTCTCAAATAATTTCATGTGTAGCACTCGATCGAATGCTTTCGAGGCATCTAAAAACACAGCATGCACAGATGAACCATGGGTTACAAAGTATGAGGCAGTTTGCTTCAACAAAAATGTACATTGATCAGTACTGTGACCAGCCTTAAAAGCAAACTGATTGTCTGTGGCACCAAGGAAGGGAGAGATGTTAGATAATATGAAGTGCTCAACTAGCTTTGACACCGCTGTGGCTACTGCGACTGGTCTGTAATTTGAAGTGTCAGACATATTCCCATTCTTGTTTTTGCATATGGGAACTATTGTTGTGTTTAAACAGGAATTGAGTGTATACCCGTGAACAATACACAAGTTAAACAGTTCACTGAGAAAAAATGCGGAGATTCGTCTGCATACAGCAGGTGCTCTGCAGTAATACAATCAGGCCCTGGAGCTTTGTTCAAGGGCAGCTTTTGAAGAAGTGATGCCAAGGAGACAAAAGAACACATTGGCATTTCAAGACCCAGATAGTTCTCTTTGCAGTCTAAGCTGTGTTCCACAGACCCTGCAAACCCATTGGCAGAGTTTTGAGAGTTCAATAATAGTCTTTCCACATTTCAACAATAGTCATTCCACATTTTAACAATCTCTGAACCACCATTTGCTCCTCCCACCAATGTTGGTAGTGATGGGGATCCGTTTATGTTATTGAACTATTTGCCAAAATGACTTCTTGGTTTTATCAGCCTGTAGTGCAGCTGCTAGGCAACTGGCCTTATGTATTTCAACATCTTTGCGGCATTGTCGCAATGAACATTGGAAATCTTTTTTGTTTTAGTCGTGTTTCTGTATATGTCACCAGTCTTGGGTCTATTGCAGTTTACCCATAGCCTGAAAGCTGTCTTTGCAATTTGGTGTTTTGATTTGACCACCGAGTTCCAGCCAGGAATGTTAAATTTACCTTCATTCTTTTTCCCTGTTGTTTTAATTGCAGAGGATGCAACAGCAAGCAGAGCACTGGTCAGCTCTGCATACAAATTTTCAATTTCTTCCAGATGTTTCTCATCTGTACAATTAAAGTTTTGACAGTGCCTAACGTCTGTGGCCAATTGCGTTGATCAAGTAGGTTTTTGCTTGCATGGTAGTAGACCTCTCTTTCCTGGGCCGTAACCTTAAGCCAGTCAATTCGACTTGGCTGGGGCTCCATCACCTCTTCATCAAATTCAGGAAGGTGGGAGCACTGAATGCTGACTGCCACAGCCCGATGATCAGAAATTATGCACTCGGTTAGCGCTTCCATATGGAACATTGCTTGATGCACTGAAAAGGATGAGACAAAATGGTCTATCCAAGAAGTTGTGCTGTGTGCATCACTAATGTATGTGAATGTATCCTGGGGTAGTAGTGCATAATCAGAAATGATAAAATCATTTTCCATACAAAAGTCTTCTAACACACCACCAAATGTATTTGTGACCCCAGCGTTGACGTCCCCCACAAAACAAATATTTGGACATTGCAGCTCCTCTCATAATTGTCTCAATTTGCCCAGGTATGCTAAAAATTCATCAGTATTGGCTCTACTGCAATATGGTAGATACACATTAATTAAACACAACTCTGATTTTTTAAAAACACTCTTAAGCCTATTATCGAGCCATCACAATTTGAAAAAGATGAAGCTTTAAGATTTTTAGACCAATATATGGCAGTTCCACCATGACCTCGACCATAAACTAGGCCATCATTAAAGTCATAGTCTGGCCTCCCAAATGCAAAATGTGACACACCTAAACAGGATAATTTATCACGTTGCTGTTTTGCTAACCAGGTCTCTTGAAGAAAAATAATCTGGTAATCATTTAACAATTTTTGCACATCAGGCATGGAAAACTTAAAACCCCGGCAGTTGTAAGTGACCAGACTGAGATTATTTAATATCCCTTCCATTTTTGCTCATTATCTGAACTGGTTGGTGGCACCAAACATGAGAAGGACATACTTTCATGCTTTTAAGACAAGCGACAAAATAGGTCACACCTGCGTGGGGCCCTAAGAACTAAGATTGCCTAGGGTCCCGCTCTCCTTAAGTCCTTCCCTGCGTAGCATTCGTTAATATTTTTAATAAATGTAAACAAAGATGACAAAATGAACTAAAAACTAAACAGGGACATTTAAACTTGATTCTGTTTTTTGAAGGAGTTTTTACCTACACTTATTTCTACAAGTCATAAAAACTCATGGCAGTCATCTGTGTTTAGCATCGCAAAATTGACGGTTCCATTTGCGGCATGCCTCTATAAAATTCAAGAAAGTATACTATTGGCGTTGCATCATTTCGGACGTGCGAAGAGGTCATGGACAATTTATGAGATTTGCTAATAAAGATCCCGTGAAACTGGCAGAGCAAAACGTGGTGTGACAGAGAAAACATTATGGACATTGCGTCCACTTAGTACGGAGGAAAGCAATTAAATTTTCAAATCGTTTTACAGGCGGTCAAGTGCCAACATCCGTATCTCTGATTCTTGCAATGCTTCTGATTGTTTTTTCTAGAATCTACAGCATGGCTTTGAAAAGAAAGGCAAAGTCTTACAAGTGAGCGATTCCAGTGCAAGGTTGTAGTGCGTTTTGTCACAACATTTGTAGCAGCACCTGAAAGGGAACAGGCGCAGTCCTACGCATTCCTGTAGATGCTGGTGTGTACACTTCTCAGTGATGCATCCATGGTTATATGAGGCACTTTCTGCTATACCTAAAATACGTGGCAATTCATTGAGCCAAGCAACCGCAGATAAGGCAAGGAACCACAACAGAGCGTTTTTTAGCCAGCTGAAGCAAAATTCGTGAGCTCCAAAATAAGCATTTTCTGACTTTTATTCAGATTACAGAAACTTGTATTCAGTTACAGCTTGCGCAAACGTTCAGGAAAATTTACCAATATTTAGAAACATTCAAAAATTATAAAATCAATGCAACCTGAAACTCGACGAAAACCTGGTGTGCAGATCATGCCGGAACTCACCGAAGACCTCCACAGAGCCAACACACTTAGGTTGGTCTGGGAGACGTGTTTGTTAAACCATGGCGCAGATGTTTGTGCATCAATGTTACCAGGTTAAGGTTAAGGTAAGGTCGAGGATTGGCTTCACGATTTATCAGTAAATGCAATTCATTTGTAATAAATGAAAATCGTAGGTAATCTTCGCTGAAAAGTCAGGTTTGGATTGCAAGAAAAAAGCACAGGGCAAGGCAAATGCGACTTTCAAAGTCTTCCGGACAGGCCAGGACTTCTGCTGTTTTTTCACTAAGAAGAGTTTGATGGAGTTATTTAAAACCCTGCTCAGGTCTATTTTTCCCGTATGAAGCAATTTACTTGAGGCCTGATGCACGCATACAAAAAATGGCCCGTTCAAGGTAAGCCTTCCAGTAGTTGAGTTTTTATGTGGTCTTTCGAGCAGCATTCTCAAAATCTGCACAAGCTTTGTATATATCAAATAAGGGGAGGGGGTTTGTCGCGGTCGGGCAAAGTACCTGAAGTGTCCCGACAAGAAGCTGGTTAAAGCCAACTTTGCCTGTCTGCGGCAAAAACGTTTTGGCATGTTCATGTGGCACCAAGCGCATTGGTTCGGCAGATAAATCAACACATTGTTGACGAAACCAGAGTCGACACGTGTGAGTCATTTCATGCCAAACACCAGAAACCTTTCTCTTCAGTGTTGTCCCTTGGGAAAGAGGCGAGCTGAGTTTTCACTGCAAAGCGTGTGATGTTCTATTTGTATGCGAAATGTGTTCCAGTTGTTGCCATTCAACATCGCGGAATTAAAAAACGCCAGAAGCCAGAAGCTGCCGTTTGTTGCTTTTCCAAAGGTTTTAAAATGCTCAGGTCTGTGCCGGAGATTTTATTCTTGAAAATAAAATGAAATTTCACACTGTTACCAAAGCAACATGGCCCATTAAAGCCACACAATGTTGCTTCGCGCCATGTGGTTATCCACCATCTAAACCAGGCCTACTCAAACTTTTTCGTTCTGCGACCCGTGTTATAAAAGATTTTTCTATGCGGCCCCTTGATGGATAGCCTAGCTAGGAGATAATGATACGTGTAAAGGTCTCATTACAAATCTCAAGAGCTAAAACAAGGTCATAAAAAGGAAACAGGCTCAATATTGTAGTGATAAATCGCACAACCCCAACTGCGACAAATAAAACTAGAAACTACGTCTCACTCAACTACATACATTCACTGAAGCTTCAAAACGTACTGCAAAAATGACAAGAACTTAATAAATCCCAACCCCAGCTAACGATTATTAACACTATAGAATACGCCATTTTCAGATAAATGTAACTTCTGGCAGGGTGACGCTTCCGAAATAGCTTGAAACAACACGCGGTATGATTCAGAATAACTGTGCAATGCGCAAACTCAACGTGCATTTTGTCTCGATGGCAGCCATGCCTCTGTGGGCACGTTTAGAATGCTGTGGCTGACGAGCACGAAAGCGCCCGCACACTGGCGGCGAAAATTATAACACATCAAAGCTCAGTACGAAAGGAAACAAAGTTTTGCTCACGCGTGGGAGGATCATGCTTTGAATATTAATTTTTACGTTAAGTTTGTGATACCACTTATCTTCACAGTTATTCAAAGAGAAAAATTAGGTTGTTTAACAAACGTAACGGTGTAAGCTTCATGTATCTGTGATCTGTTTATGTTACCTTGGAGAACTGAATAGTTCCGCGACAAGGCCACTTTATCTTTGTTGTTTTTATAAATTTCACAATTGGGTCTGTTCCAACTACTGCGGTGCGATGACCATCTCTTGAAAAATTTGCTCTTGGTGACCGACATATTGTTTTTTTGAACGCTTTCAGTACATTAGCTTAAACTAAATTTAGTTTGGTAAGATCAAAGTAAGCCACTGAATGTGCGGTCCGCATTATTATGTCAGAAAATAACAATTTCGGAACGGCATAAATAAGCTCTGTGTCCACTGAATGGATTGTGCTTGTTTGTTTCATGAAATATGTGGTTACTATTACTATAAAGAGGAGATTATGTACAGGCAATCAGATCGACAGCTAGACGATATTTTTGAGGGCGGCAATACGGTCCCGCATGAAAATGTATACATCCGAAAAATAAACCTGCAAAAAACGCTAGAAATCACGGAAATTTAACGAAGAGAACTTCTGAACTACACGAAAGAGCTATAAATTCCAAGAAAAGATCGCAATGCCATTTTTTCTATAGTTTAATTTATGTTGAACATCTAAGGCAAATGTAGAACCAAAGTCGGCACAACAAAAGATAGATGTTTGAGGGGCATACTTTCACGCTTTTCAGACAAACGGCCAAATTGGTCATACCTGCTTGGGGCCCCCAAAACTAAGATGGCCTAGGGCCCCGCGATCCCTAAATCCGTCCCTGCCGTTGGGTCTCGGGGGCTAGGGGGACGAGGTCTGCAAACGTCCCACAAATTAGCTGGACCGTTTCTTGTCTCTGTGAATGCTAGAACACTTGTTGATTCTAAATCTTAATGAAATCAAATTGTAGGCTTCGAGTAAATCAACATCGAACGAAGATCTAATTCAGTGGTAGAAGACAAGTTGGAGATTTGAGTAGCATCTTTTTAATGGTTGTAGTACCGTGCTCGTAGGAGTATTAATGAATGCGCTGTGTTCCCAATTATGAAAAAGTTAGCGACTGCCGTGACAACCTTGTTATTCATTAATTTGATGTGCGCAAGGAACTGATTAGCTGTACATTAATAATTTACTTTAGGTTTTGTTCGCAATCGCAAGCACTTGTAGTTTGTATTTTTGCTGCAGTAACTAGGGAATTACATATCAGTGAGATGTTTAATTACTGGTTAGATGTTTCATCTGTGCTTCACAGTTATTACGATTTCAGCGAATTGATCATAAATTTTGTGAGATCAAGATACATTCGCAAAACTCTTTCACTCCATATTTCGTGTCTCTTCTGTAAAACTAATGGATTAGGACTTGAATGCTGCTCAACCAACAGGGAAGGTGTCTTTAAACTTCATCAATTACCGAACAGGTCTAATTCATTTCTAGCCAGCAATGAGGAGTAAGAAATATGCACTTACTACCGCATCGAAATTGTAACTGTGCTAATCTCATGCTTTATGCAAACATGATGACGGAGGGTGTAGAATGTTCCAGACAAAACGGACAAAATCGAGTGAGAATGCTGACAGATGGCAAAAGCGCAACACCTTGGTGATACAAGGAAGTAAAAGATGCTATTTTGGGGAAGGCAAATACCAACGCTACGATCGAAGTCTCTCTATTAGTCAAAGCATTGAAGGCTTGGAAAGTGAAGGTTGTAATGAAATCCGGCTTGAAACGCTTAAGAATATCACACAGTCAAGGACTTGTTGGGACAATGCATATTGGTGATCATTGACAGTGAGACTTATAGACATCAGCCAGTATCAGGTCTTTTTCTATGAAAGTCGAAAGTCCTTACTCAAATAATGAAAAGCAAAGCGTGTGACATTATTTTGTGAATTCGGAAGATATTGGCACAATTTCTTGCTGTAGGCGAACTCTAACGTTTCTCAATTTTAATCAATTTTTCAAAAGAATGCTCTTTCGGATTTTGAAAACATTAATCAAAAATCCAACACGAAGTTGTTGTGTTGTTAAAGCGTTGCTCTTTTTACAGCGAAAACAACTTTGGAAAATAATTCAACATGAAAACGTTAACATGAAACATTGGAAAAAATGCTGCTTTGCGATGTTCACGGCATTAGTTTTGTTTTGCTTGTACTTGAACAAAAACGAAGACTTCTGGTTGCAGCTCAATAGTGTTTGTATCGCAAGTCGCAGGTTTGCAAGACCTGGAACACGGGATCAAGCCACGGAAGCGTCGCAGCATTTCTACAAACAACCAAACCGACATTCTGCTGAATGCTACGATGTATTGAAGAACATGTCCAATGGAACATGGTTCGCGAAGTCATCAGCTGAAAAGAAGTATTATGACGACATACTGATGAGTTATTGGCACCGTCGCAAAATTGTTGAAAAGCCGTGGAGAGACGACGGGAAGTGTGGAATTAAAAAGTGAGTTGACAGTTTGACAGGCGACAGTTTATTTATTTCAGCCAAGTCCCGCCACAAGTGCAAATGTGGGTCAACAATTAAATTGCAACTGCTTGCATAGGCGTAGCCATGGTGACCAGGGATCCATGTCCCCAAGAAATTTTTAACGTATCTAGTCATTTTGTTCTTTGAGAAGCGGCATCCCAAACAAAAGTACTGATGCATGTCTAACGTCAAACATTTTGACTCCCCCAAAACGTTGGGCTGGCTTCGCCACTGATTGCTCGTACATATGTATTTGCATAAACTGAGCTATGCGATAGTTCGTAAGTCTGGGAACTTTTTTGTCTGTTTTGTTTTTGCCTACGACTACCGGCGTAAGACATTTATTTGAAATCTTAGCTTGATTTTTTATAAAATTTGTTTCATCGGGGTAGATGTCCAAAAGCTTTGAACATCCTTTGTTGTGTCAAACAGATGGCAGAATGTTGTTGTGAACCAAACATGTGCTTGTAGAGTGATTCGTATGACTGAACTGTTCTGTGCATTTTTGTATTTCATAAGAAAAAGATGAGTTCTATTCTCCATAACAATTTTCAATGACGTTCCTGTTTCTAACAGCGTTCTTCCTAAATACAAAGGTGGAACATGGCCAGATGTTCAAGCCCTGTGTGATCCAAATGGGCCAAGACCATGTTGCAATGATCTACAGGATGGAAATTGCAGCCGACCTTTAGATGATTCGTGCGATTGCAAGAAGTAAGTTGTGATACACCTATTAACAGGTGACTCCTCATTAACCTCAGATTCAACTGATGCTACAATTCAGTAAAAACAGGCAAAATTCGTTTTTCCTTACAGTTGCTCTCTTGTTTTACTTTACGAGTGACGTTACAGTGTTTGGCGCTCCACGTTTCTGCTAGCACCAACAGTGTAAAATTTTGTACGATGTAACTGTGGCCTTCAAAAAATGATAATATCCTGACAGCATTAAAAGAGTTTCCCAATAGTTCTGAACCAGTATAAGAAGTATATCTCCTGAATGGAATTCCTGATAATTCACAAGTTCACAGAGCGTGATCTCGTTTGAGTGTGAGGCTTTTATGTTGTGGTTTTCTGATATGATTCAGTGAGATAGATGTTTACGATTAGATAATTCTCAACAGTTGTAATAACATCTAGAGCCAACCTTTGCCCTGTGTTTTTTTCATTGTTTTTGAAGGGAATGTTCTGCACATAGGCAGTCGGCAAAATCATGATCCGGGAGTGCTCTGCTGAGCTTAACACAAATCTTTGCAAACTTTGTTGAAAAGCACAGGCATGAATACTTGGGAAGCTTCAATCTTAAATCTTAATTTCTCTTAATTAGTCAAAACCAAAATTAACTTTACATTTCCGCAGCTGTCTGGACACGAGGAAATATCTCCACGCCGAAGCGTCGGAATGGAGGACGCGAGACCCTCGATGCAAGTGGAAATATTACCGCGGGAAAATGGCTTGTGACGTCATAGAAAGATCGAAATTCAAACATATTCATTTCGTCGGCGATTCATTCGTACGAAATATGTTTGTGACGCTTCTCATGTTGCTCTCTGACGACACCGAGCGTGGAGCTTGGAGTCGGAATATGAGAGAGGATCAGATGGTGTATTGCAGACATGAAAGATACATTCTTTACGAAGAATGCAGGGATATGATAAGGGACATTCGTCAGTTGCGTTATCCAGAAAAACTGTGCGACGGCCATCAACCAAACTTCACGGTATCAGCCAAAGTCACATACAGCGGGAAAGCAAGAGAAGATTTTATCAATGCAACCAGAGACTTGGCAGGAAAGCCTGGAAACCTGGTTTTGCTCGGAATGGGTATTCACATGGGGCTGAAAACTGATGTTGTCATTTCTCAAATAATTGAACCCGGTCTGCAGGCACGTGACAAGTTTTATGCGAACAAAACAATGCCAGCTGCCTCGAAATGGCCACAGATTATTTACGTAATACCCATGCGATCTGGTATGTTAAAACCTATCAAGCATCTTGTGCGTCAAGACGATCAAACGCTGTGGGATTTCGCCGCAAAAGTTTCGAAATATTGCAGAGAAAACGACATTCCTGTTTTAGATTTTCGATCTTTAACTGCAAACGTCCACAGCTTCGATGGCGGCCATTATGGCGTTGGCGTCAACCTGATGAAAAACCAGATTTTTCTGAATTATCTCTCATCGTTACCAAATCCTTAATCCATCTAATCTGGAAACTTGTTCTTATCAAAGTTTGATGAACGCATTTACGACAATATACATCTGCCACTTGTTATATATCAATACACAAAAAAATGTTAGTGTTGGTGCTTTGTAGTAAAGGCCTGCATGATCCAGGACACTTCACCCGAACCAACACGAGGAACGGTTTGGAGAGAAAATTGTTTAATTCAGGGCTTTGTGCCGGGCTTGGAAAAAACCACCACCGGTCGTAGTGTAAAAATGCGAATATTGCATTTTTGAAAGATGTACCTGTGAACATAGGCGCAGCCAGGGGGAACCAGGTTACCATGGTCATCCCCAAAATTTTTGGTATACGAGGTATCTAGTCATTTTGTGCTTTGAGAAGCGGTATCCCAAACAAAATCGTGTTCCTCCCCTAAAATCTAAAATTTTGCCACCCAAAATTTTTTGCCCCTCTCCAGATTTTGAGCTGACTACGCCACTTCCTGTGAATATTTCGCGTTTTATTCCTTATGGGTGCTTTTTCATAGAATCAAATTTCTGCGACTACGAGTTGTTTGAGCGACGAGCTTCGTTGCACGAACTGGATTGCATCAACTTGTTTAGCATCATTACACAATGGACTAAAAATAAATGTTTGCTACAAGCTCCACAGCAGGTGTTTGAACATGTGTTTCCGACTTACTTAACCGATCAGCGTTAGGCCAATCAGGGTTTCTTCTACCTTGCTTTTTGTGTTCCATCAGTGAGCAAAGGTTCCAGTACATAAACAGTCAGTGAAAGTTAAATCAGTTTCAAGATACTAATGACAATATCGGTAGTGCCTCCAACAGGTCGTCATTTTCAGCTGCTACTGGTAGCATTTTGCGTCCAACTGTGTGCCGTTTAGCTTCAAATCAGTTGAATATATTACTTCATCTCATTTTTATTTTAATCGCAACAGTGCAACAGTTAGCTGAAAATATTAGCTCTTTTGCACTGTGGATGTGTCTGTTGTACGAAATGCAGGAACGTTGGAGGCTTTTTAGTCATCGGAAAGTTAATTTGAGTCGCACGAGCTTTTACAACTTATTTAGCTTCTAATCATAAAACCTCCGGTGATTAGGAGCTATCGTCAGTTCCGAGGGACAACTTATTTTGTCAGCTAATGATTAGTGAATCCAAAACACATCCTTGAAAACTGATGCAACTGTTTCAAGCAAGTAGGAGCGCACGTGTCGTGTCACTGGAATAGTCAGCTCGATTGAATGGTTGTTACTGCTTGCAATCAGGGCATACTATGGTATGGAATGGAATATGGAGTGGAAGGAAAAAATCGGTATGGGATATGGAATGGCTCAAGTATGGAATGGAAGATTTGATGTATCGACTGGAACAAATCTTCCATATTCCATACAAATTCCATATTTGCATATTTTGACACGATGTTGCTGAAGTCGGGTTTTTCTTTCAGTTTAACATATTAGCAAACAGAATCTGAGTTCGACTAGAACAGTAATTCGTAAACTGAGGGCGTTCTTCGTAATCTCCATCACAAACAGTAAGGTCGATGCGAAAAGGAGGTCACTTCTTCTGATTTTGTTCTCATGGGGACAGGGGACATTGTCGCCAGACTTCTACATGTTTGCTTCCGTGCTGCCAGCCTGCCATTGTGTAAGACGAGATAGTTACCTCGCTAGCATTGCCAGCAATGTCGCATTGTAATCGAAGACTTGACTTGGCATCCTGTGACAAAATAATGTACATTATTTTGAGGTGCAATAACTGAAAGAGAAACTATCATTGCTCATTGTAAGCGTGTCATTAAGGCGTGCTCGCTGGCCGTGGCAACTAGTAGACTAGTTTTATTTCAGATAGTTCGTGTAATGTTAGGCAGATATTCCTTCAGATCTGTTTCGTCACATTTCTGTAAGTTGAAGTTTGTCATACTCAGATTGATTAAAGCGAATTCTGTTGCCACTGTCAATACCGTATGCTAAATAGGTTTAGTAACTTACGTCAGCTTTTGAGGTCACACTTCAAACGTGATGTGAAGTGTATTGTTGAAAGCGAATTTAGCTTTGCGCACCAGTGCAGTGAAATGTTTTATTGCAACGCTCAGCTTCACTTACTAAGCAGATAGCTTTGCATAGCTTTTGTTCACTTACTTCATTAGCTCACACCTATTTTCTGCTGTAAACGTTAGAATGATAAGCTTAAATACGACGATAATTTACCGACATTGCATTTAGTAAAAATATAATGGAAAGAAAAAGTATGCCAAAGATTATAATTTTTACGCTTGATGGTGAAGCTTCACCGATATTTGCACTACATTTGGAAATTTTAGTAACAGCCCTCTGAAGCCAAGTTGATTGAAACATCTGTGGAGTCTTTGACCCCAGTACGCACACTCACTACAAAACTTCAAGAGAAGTGTGCTAGCCCCAGGTAAGACATTAGGTCATTGGCAGCTAACGATGCTATCGTAAGAGCATATTTCTACTCCACCAGCAACAATGCTAATGGAACGCATGAAAGACAGGGAAAAATCACATATGATTCCACCAGCGTTGGCTGCAACTTACCTTGATACGGAGTACCAAGTGCTTTTGACTAAAGAACAGCAAAACTCACCCAAACTTGAGGTCCAAGCCTTCTGCTTATAAAAGACTTCTGCCACTGAAACACCAAGAGGACAGCCTGTGCAGTAGAGAAGTGCCTGGTAGCCTATTAGTGGCAAAAACCATGAACTTACACCGATGCAGTTGACGCTAATGTCCAAAGGAAAGGAGACGAATTTGAGTCAGGTCGCTTGATCATCTTTTATCACATCCCTAATCAACTTTTTTGACTTGAAGAATTATACAAAAGTAAATTGTGCATTTCATTACTGGGCTGAACAAAATAGCAAGGTGCTTTCCAACTGGCATGGTTTGTTTTTGTTGTTACAATGACACAAATGTCAGTTGAAAGACTCTTTAGTGGAGTAAAATTTATACCAGGTGGTTTGCGCAATTCTTTGGCAGAAGACACTTTGCAAGCAACTATGTTGCAGCGCACTAATGTGTGAGCATATCAATTCAGTGTTCGTATTCAGCATTCACCAGTTGAGTTCTTTTCCGTTCATTAAACGCGTTTCTTCTTAAGTTGTTCTTGTATAATCTGCCTCTTTAGCGTGGATTAGCCCCATTTCGTTTACTATTATCAGAGATGTTAGCATAGGGCGTTAGTTTAACACTAGGCATGGAAAAGTATGGAAGATCGAATGGAAGATTTTTGGTATGGTATGGAACGAAATGGAAGATTTCAAGTATGGAATGGAATTGTATGGAAGATTTTGCATGCTCTGGAGGATGGAAGATTTACATTCCATTCCATAGTATGCCCTGCTTTCAACGTCGCAAGTTCTGTGTTTCTAATGTTTTTTTCTAATACGCAATACAGAAACGGAAGATCACTACCGAGGCAGGTAAGAGGCTGAACAAGCATTAACTCGCTAAATAGCACATTCAAGTCACGACCGTATAGGTCAGGCGCTAAACAAGGTAACATGCGACGCTTCAATTGAGCTGCGACGCTTCAGTTGAGCTAGATTCGAGAGATATCACGAGCTCAAATTTGTTCAACCCAGACCAACCCATACCTGTTACAACAAACCTGTGCCCAAACCGGTAACCGTAGCTATCCTAATATTTTGGGCCATCTTCCTGGCTTACTGTGGAATGTTACTTCAATTTTTCATAAATTTTAATTTAGCTGATGACGAACAATAGCTGTAGTTAATAAAATCTGAAGCTTGGCTATTTCTTTAAGTTATTTGATCAAAATTACAAATCAAAAAATGTAAATGTTATGAATGATATTGAAATAAAAAATTTCATCCCATATGTTGGGTGTGTTGTTACATGCTATGAGGTAAATTTTTGTTTACTCCCTGTTATGGGATAAGATGCATATTTAACTACAATTTTGCAGTAACCTTTCCGATCGACAATATGCATTCAGGAAACTTAACGACTCATCTCTGATTTTTAAGATCTCAAGTGTTGTAAAATGTTACAATCATTAGCTTACACTGGCAATGACCTCACATTTATAAAGAAGACTTCACTTTTCCAAGAAATGCTCATTCTGTGAACAAATTTCATCACCTCAAGAAAAAATATACTGGATGGTTAATGCAATGTTTTAATTTGCTAACATCAAAATAAAGTGACGGTTGAAGGTCTAACTTATCTTTGTAAAATAAATTACATCATAATCAAATCAAAAACCTAACTGCCATATATCTAAAATCTATTCCATTAAATGTTTCATACATCACCAGTCAAAGTGGCGTGTGCATTGCCCCAAGCTAACAAGAACCAACAATTTAACTGTCTACATGGTCGTCGGAAGAATTTTTCCAGGAGGGGTACTAGGGGATTTTTCCGAATTTTTTCCAGGCGACACCAAAACTGGTGAAATTTGTTTTTTTCCCAATTGAAACTAAGAAAATAACCTTTTTCGCTAAAATTTTCAAAATCCAGGGAGGCCTTGGTACCCCTTGCCCCCCCCCCTTCCGGCGCCCATGACCGTATACGCTGCCCATGTTATCAACTTCAGAATCACATGACTTGTCGCATGACAATTACGATCAAAATTTGCTCAAAATAACATGGATGGCATTAGGCCAACATGCCTGACTAACCACCACAACGTTTTTTCGCACATCTTGTAATATTTGTAGTCAACCAGAAACGAGTCAGTGATACTCGAATTTATTGTGCAACACATCAGCCTTTCAGCCTGAGCCTACCAAGTACCAGTGCCCTTGCTTTGTATCTTCTGCACTGTCTGTATCAAGTGGTTAGGTGTGTAAGACTTCGACAAACAAGGATCAGTGATTGGAACATTAAGCAAAATGCATAAGCACTGCACAAAGGTTTTCATTCATAACTCACTGTAGAGTAGGCTCAGAAAAACAATGCTTGTTTTGAAAAGCCTATCCTTTCAAAAAACATTGGTTCATTTGCAGTGTCTGCGCACTACTCTATGGGCTTATGTAGCCTATGAATACTCTGAGTTTACTACAGGCGCAAATTCCATCAGAGAGCCCTGCTCAACCAACGTTATTGCAAAGAGTTTATCATAGACGTTAAATACACACCACAGGACAATATTACATGGCTATTTTTTAAAAACTCAGGCCCATAGGGGCTGGTCGATGTGATAAAATAAAAATGCTTGGGCCGTTAACGGGCCCTAATACTCTTACGGTTTACGGCCCTTACGCGGTCCATGCCATATCAACTAGCTCAATCGGGAGATTTAGTCAGTTAACATTGATTACTACCTTCAAGCTATTGTTGGTCATGGGCGTTGGATGAGGGGTCAGGGGGATTTTGGCCCCCTGGATTTGGAAAATGTCATCAAAAATAGGTTGCTTTTTTGTTTCGAGTGGGAAAAAACAAATTCCATCACTTTTGGTTCCCGCCTAGAAAAATTTTGGACAATCCCCTATTACCCCCTTGGAAAAAACTCTTCCGGCACCCATGTTGTTGGTGTCACAGTATTTCATTCAGTGAACGTGTGACCTAGCAGAGCATCGAATAAGACATTAGGTTGTTTTGAGGCATTCTCGATTGTTTTTGCCACTTCTAGAATTTTCTTTCAAAAGAGCAAAATAATTTTGTGAATTTACCAAGACTGTTCCAAACAATGTTAAGCATACCTCTTTAGAAATCCTAAATGATATAATCGATTTAATTCATTAGCTTGATAAACGTTACGGTCCTGACATTCACTGTTTCAATCATCAACTTCATTTAGTGGTTGTTCGTGTTTGTGATAGCTTGCCAGTTGCTTGCAGGTAATCTGGCATTTGCAATTTTCTAAGTAAATTTTAGTCCACCTAGAATGTTTCTGCCAAACTTGAGAAGTGACAAGATCAATGGAACAAAGATAGTCTGGCCTTTCTCTCTGGCAAAAACGTTGAAGTCGAAACGGCAGTGGAGTACATTTTCTCTTTGTTACGACGTCGGAATAACCATTTGTTAAAGCAACTGTCTTGCTGTAATATTTTTTGCGTGCAAAGTGGTAACCTTAATGTTTTAGTCTTCTCAGTTCAGCAGATAAAGTTTTGCAACAGTTATCTTGCAATTTGCTCGCAGGTGACAGCATACTGAAATTTTCTGTTGCAGAGATCGGAAAATCAATAAACACGGCTAAGTTTGAATTCTCAAAAATCGAGAATCACCTCAACACCAAACATACGCATAGGTCAGTTGCATCACCACTGAGAGAGGATGTCGTTGATATAGAACGCGTCGCAATTCACAATGAAAGTGAAGACGTTCAGGCTGATCTTGTTTTTGTTAATATTGTTCAGAGCAAATTCGATCACTGTTTTTTGGAATTTATCATGCCAGTAATCAAATCTTTGTGCGTTGTTCCACCCGCATCAAAATGCTTCCTATGCAAACAAATAATGAATATGTCTGTGTCCTTTAATTAGTGTAACAATCAAAACTATAACTTGCTTTTTTTGCAATACTGGAATTACCGCTAAATAAAATCGTCTATTTGAAGTGCTTCAATTGATAATACCCCGAAAATGTCGACCAGTATTTTAATGGTTTTGGAACTACAAGGCAACTTTTCCTACGAAATTTATGACTCTTCTGAGAAATGCCGTCGATTTCCAGTAATGCTGATGTGCATGGCGTTGGTTCAGTTTTGTCATTTTTTCCAATCCATACAAAACTTCATTATAATTTAAAACCAATCAGCAATTCACCAAGCAAGCAACTAACGATATTTCTACTGCAATAAGTGCGAAAACAAACGTTAGTCACTGGCGTGTAGTAAAAAAGGGGTAAAACGCATTTTATTCGGGTGGATCTATATTTTGCTCTCCCGGAAGAGACGTATGACAAACAGAGTTCTCGTTGTTTGAGTGAGAGCCATTTTTAGAAAAAAGTATTCGTTTTTAAAAGTAACGGGTCACTTTGGTGACACCCTTCACCACAGCCTGGATTGTCGCAGGTTGAAGCATACAAACTAGTGTTTCCAACCGGGGTTTTCCCGAACCCGAAACCCGTTTTTTTTAACCACCATACCCGGATATTTCAAAAATCCTGGAATTGCTGTTTGATTCGAATGTTAGTAATTCTTATAACACTGAAGTTGCAGATTGGCGCGTGTAACGGCCAAATTAGCACGTTTGAACTTTCAAGTATCATCATGGGGCACGAGGTGCGGGTTTTTCTCGGTGACCATCGTACGTTCGTTGTTGGTCCGTTTATATTTTGTTTCAATTGACCTATTTAGACGGATTGTGACATCATTTTGCACATAATTGGCCTAGGTGTCTACGCGAACTGTATTCTTTTCACTAACCTAATTAAATAACTACCACGTGAGGTAGTTCTTCAAAGGCATGCCGTAGTTTCGTAGTTACTAGTTAGTTCAATTATAGGAGTTTCCAACCTTTCTCTGGCCATGTACCACTTCAACATTCCGACAGATGGGCATCTACCCCTTCAGCATTTCGACAGATGAACATGTACTCTTAAAATTTCTTATGACAAAATATTTTATCATGATTAATCACAGATATGTTTAACAATAAGCATATGATGGCTGTTGAAAACATTATTCACTGATATACTGTATGTATAAATATTTGGAAATAAAAGACATGTAAATATATACTTGTCGTCTATTGCTAACCTCAAAGGTACCCCTTCAGATAGGCAAATGTACACTTAGGGGTACATGGGCCCCAGGTTGTGAACCTCTGAATTATAAGCTGTTATGTGTTACTTCATATACAAGTTGTGATTCTTTGCAAAATCGATTCGTTCTTTTTCAGTTTACAATAACTGTCTACAAAATAAGCACTGAATGTATACTATGATCAACAATTTGAAATTAAAGCACAGAATCCATGTAACCCATGAGAGTGAAGACCACAAAACTATCCTGCTGGCACAGGAAGAGATCCAACAACAAGTTGTGAAAAAGGCAATGAGTTTCTTCGAGGCTACAAAGAAGAGGTCAAATATCCTTGAAAAACTTTTCCAAGCCTTAATTACATTCAAGGCCAAATCAGTGGAATCAGAGAAGGCCTTTTCAACCAGCGGACTGTTTGTCACAAAACTCAGAAATAGACTGATTGACGAAAGTGTGCTTTCATTGTCATGCGTCAGTGTTATAAACATCATTGCAAAACTGTGCTTAATTTAATTAATAATTCGCTAATAAATTTGGCAGAGACCAACAATAGTAATTTCACAATGATATTGAGTTTTCATCGCTCAAAATTGCATTCATTTCAAAACCCGAAAAAAACGGTTTTTCCCGGGTATCTTTGCTCAGCTATACGGAAACCATGTTTCAAATTTTGCCCCGAATTGAAAACACTAATACAAACCAAACCCTGACAAGTGAATTGACAACTGACAACTGACAATCTCCTTCCAGGTAATCGCTACAGATTAATGAAAACGGTTTAGGTAACATGTAATTGAAATAAAAAGACTTGCCCCATTGAAGTTTCTTTTGACCACCAAGTATTCAAACGTGGCTATACGAGGCTGAATTTTGTACGAACAGGGCTTAAAAGTTTCATGCTGACCAGGCCAATCTGGGTGTATATCATGACAGGTCGATCTGGGCCTGGACCGTGAAAAGTCGGTTGTGCAGACCTCCAAGTTGGAGTCATTTCTGTATTTGTCCCTTACTGTAACTTATATGTCCCCTGGTCAAATATATTTTGTCAACCCTCATACGCGATGAAACGTTTTCGCGTTTCTTGCAAAACATTTTCTTACCCACACCCAAATTTTTGGACACACTTCACAGACGTGAGGCAACAGAAATGCTTCAAGTATGAGCGACACATACATTTTTGCTATTGTTTTAAATATCTAATATTTCATTCGGTTTGTGTTCAAAATTAATAAAGAATTGTTTGCAGAAATCAGTGTAAGTGAGAAAAAGGAAAAAAAATATTTTCAACCTTTTTGCGTTGCTGACCTGTAGCACTGAGCGCATAATCTTTTATGCTGAGCGCAAATATTTAAAAGTACTTTTAATGTTCAGAAAGTTAAAAACATGTTTTTTGTAGTTGAAATTTTACTGGAATTTTCAAAAACTTTAGCAGATTGTGGTCAAAATGTTGTTGTTATTTTAGCATAGCAGAGCCAACTTGCTGTGATGTTGCTCAACAACGATGAGCAGAGTTTACAAAATTAAGTCTCAATTTAGGTCTCCACTTCTACTCCGCTACTTTTACAAATTTAGGTAATTTCAAAATGTCAAGCAAACCTGCAAATAGAAAAGGTTTGTCCTGATGTGATGAAGTGCGAAATGCACGATGTCTTTAGTGGCAAGTTTCTGCTTATGACGCTCTACAGTTTTTTTGTTGTTATTTTCAAGTAGTTCAAAAGAAGATTTTTCAAAAGCAAACATTGCAATTGATTGGATTGCGAAGTTAAAGCGTTGCATGAACTTGTTACATTGACATGGCATTGAGATTTTACGCCAAGGAAACGTGTCAATTTTGACTGTGCTGCTTTCATCATCATCCTTTGCAATATTCTTATTGAAACACTCATTCCTGGAAAGAATGGGACATAATAGATCTCGTCAACGTATCGTACGTAGTTTGCTGTTTACATCACTCTTGTCGACAACACATCAGGAAAATTACATGCTTTACTACTGTAAAAGGTCGCGCAAAATCCGAAATGCCATTTACTCTAGATCGGACGCAAACCGATGGTGCTGCATGCTTCTAAATAATTCTGTGGAAATTACTGATGTGTTAAATGTTAAGCAACGCTACTTTAAGATTTTATTCGTAGCGTGGCTGAAGGTGTAATAAAATTTTCTTAAAGAACATCAAGTGGACGGGAGTGAATTCCCTGTTTTCTTCGAATCTTCCTGTCTGTGGATCAATTATTCCATAAAATAGACGACGATGCCAGCAAGTTAAAACTGCTGCTTCTGCTGTCATGAGCAGATAAGCGCATACGGAACATTTGCCACAAATTTTGAACGTTTGTATGCACAGTAAATACCGTGCAAGGCAACAAAATGCAGTAGACCTTAACAAAATGCCTCAGGACCGGAATGCACCGAAAGTGGCAATAAGGCGTCTATCACCAATTACGCCGTAACGTTTGTTTGGTACGCAACTACACAACACGATGAAACGATTCTCTGGTCAATGATGGATGGTGAGGTTTGAGAATATTCTACTGTAACGAGGTTTTTGCTGTGGTGCTGTGCGTACGTGTCTTGTTGCTTAGTGAGTTGCGAAAATTGATTATGGGGCTTGGCTATATTGCAGACTTTGAGGTGTTCATCTGTTCCATTGCCTACTTGTTTCAGGTACATAGCCTCCCAGATCGCCTAAGTAGTCTTATTTGTCGTAGCTACTAAAAGTGAATTCAAAATTTACTTTCAAAATCCCGCGTCGCTTCAGATGTGTGAGGGCTAACAAAAGGAAAAGAAAAGCTTGCAGAACAATGACAGATATAAGGTAACGAGGCGGAACATATGACAGACGTGTTGAATAAAAACTGTGCTATATGCAGTCCAATTACGACAGGAAGCACAAATGCTTACGAAAATGTATCGGAATCGATCGATCTTTAACTGCTTTGCAAAATGTAAACTTTATTGTGAAGGTAGAAACGAGTAAACGACACCTCAGATGAGAGGTCTGTTCGCTTTGTTTTTTTGAACGATAGTTCAAATGTTTCTATACCTCCAGTATTCTGGCCTCAATCTTTCAGACGGTCTCCGCCACGGGAGGTATATTTAACAGAGTCCCGGCGGATCTTTCTACCGAAAAACTATAAAACTGCTTTCAATTCCCAGAAAGTTTACTTTTGTCAAAAGAATTGCAATTGAGGATTATGAAGGCAGCACGAGGAATTCCTCTGCCTTTTGTTAGATGTTAATTTGTAAACAGTACATTCCTTACAGTTCAAACAATTGTGCTTACTTGAAAAAAACGTTTTAATATGGTGCTTAAAGTCTTACAATAGAACTGTAGATCCATTCATAGAAAACGACCAGAACCTAAAACTTTTTTAAGCTTGTTTTGAAGACCAACTAAATCAACTAAATCTAACTTAAACTCTTAGGGACAAACGTATGCCATGTACTCCAAAATTTTTAATTAAACACGGAGACAGATCACCGCACCTTGGAACGGGCAGAGGCTCTGTATGTGCGTATCCCGACTTACAAGTACGGTAACTATCACTAGGCAGAACAGGCTTGAAAGTAATGGATGTTAAGATACTGCAGATAACTTTTCGAGAACCCGCAAAAACTTACTTAGGACACATCAGTCTAAAATCACATGACTAGAAAAAAGCAATAAAGTAGACACATGTGACGATTTCAACCTTAACCTCGACATACGGATAGGCAGTCAACAAACAATAGCGGTAGAGCTTTGATATCCTTCAAAGCATTTCACGATTGCGTAGTGCTTAACGCCAGCCACGACTCCTATTCATTTAGTGCTTCACCGTCGCGACAGTAGTATAGCCAGCCGAAAATTATTTTGGGGGTCAAATATGTTGACTTTTAGCGAACAACAGCAATTGGTTGGGAACGCCGCCTCTCAAATCACAAAACGACAAAATAGGCTAGAAATGTGGGGGGTGCATGGCCGTCTTGGCTCCCCTGTCCACGCCTATGCGTCGCGATCATTGGATCTTAGTGGACCTTATCTTAACCTTATTCTACTGTTCTGCTCCAGTTACCAATGAATTTGCATCTAGTGACCTTTTCATTATTAGTACCCGCATCAATCACGTGCAACCTGCTGAGCCATTTCTTGCCCAGATGGAACCTTGCCCACAACCTCTGCCACCTGACCTGCATTCAGCGGCCTATGTTACCACACACATGTTCCTTTTGAAGCTCCAGAAACGCTGTCAGTGTAATGTATTCTACCTTTCAAGCAACACTGCTTGATGTTACACAACGGTTTATTCCTCCAACAATTTTTTTTTAATCTCCGTGCCCTGGTGGAATGCATAGACGTGGCTGTGAAAAACAAATAACGTGCTTTTGATCGTATGAAACGCACCAGAAGTCCTACAGACACAAGCTAGAAACGTAGTTCTTGATGAAAAACAGTTATCGTGGTGTGCTAATTGTTTCATTACGAAACTAACTTACTCGTTGGAAAACAGTTAGAAGTTTCTTACGTGCACCCAGAACACAAGCAAACATGCTCTGTAAGTGATCTTCTTCTGTACGTTGTTCAAACCATCTACCAACTTTCACGGAAAGTTTGCTGAAATTGCCTTTCGTAAGGCAGAGGCGTACGGAGATTAGATGGCACCCGTGGCAAGAAACAAGTTCGACGTTCCCATGTTCAGACCGAAGACTTTTCAGGAGCAAATGTACTGTACAGGCGTGTTTCTGTCGTGGCTATCATGTCTGGGGTGGTGGCGAAACTGACGGGGTCCAGGGGTGCAAGCCGCCCCCCCTGGCAAGCTGAAAAACTGGACATGCACTGTTCTTTTGGTTGTCAGTAGGTTGTTTTTCGCGTTTTAAGAGTGTTTTCCGATGGTTATTGGTTTAGGTTTAGACATCCACATCCGGATTCACTATAATATCTCAACTTCCGTCTGAGTGTTGGCTAGTAGGCTCCTACGGTTGTTTGCCCCACTGCGTCGTCTGGAGTTGATCGTAATTCTGAGATAAATTGCCTCAAGATTGGTAAGCGTTTTTTAAAGCTTCTCACAATGCAGTGTAAAAGCAGTAGGTCCCCCCTCTCTTATTTTCTTTGAATTTAATAAGCTATTTTGATCATAATATTAACATGTCAGGCCCATGCAGTTAGGTGAGGATATTTATATTTTTATCAACAGCTGGAGTTAGCGAATTGTTTTTATCATTACCAACGTGGTTAAATATGGTTAAATGGGTTTTGTAATTCTTCATATGTCAAGTCACTAAAAGGCAGCCCCGTATTTGAACCTGATGTATTTTTAAGAAATCCACACCTGATATCACATCAGTAGGAAAGTTATCTATGATACACAGTGGCGTATCTAGGGTATGGGAGGCATGGCACGTGCCATGGGCGCAACTTTGAGGGGGGCGCAAAAATTGCTTGGCAAAATTAAACAGTTTATTTACAATTTCTTGAACCTCTATTTTGCGCCCCATACAATCATAAGCTGCAAAGCTGCATCAACACGGGACGCCTATAGTACAGGGCTCTCACAAATGCAAACTCCCAAGAACAGTACCAAAAATCCCTAAATCTGTAGTGGTGCAGCATAAAATCAGAGCGCCATAAAGTGTTAAAAATAGAACCAAATATTATTTGCAAAATAAACTGAAATGATTCATTTTACACATTTTCAAACTTTTCTGAAAATCCCTGAAAAGGTTCGAAGTCCCAATCTAGGGCAGTGGCGCAGCCAGAATGAGGCCGAAGAGGCCATGGTACCCCCCGAAACAAAATGCTTAGATTTCTACTGGTGCTTTGTATAAATTTTCAATTGTTAGAAAGACGTCAGTGCCTGACGACGTCATTGTTTGACCTCTCCCGAACACAATTCTTGACTGCGGTACTGATAGGGACAAAATCCCTAAAAGTGAGAGAACTGCTAATGAATTAAGTCTTGAGTGTTGCGTCGCTCCCGAAAAAAAAACACCACGCATTATGAAAAAACTGCGGTATTGTGACATAACCCGACGGTCAGACATTGTGACGGAACAAGAATGCTCGCATGCCATATCTGCAAGACATCTTCCTCAGTGTTGCCAATTTAGCGGGTTTTCTCCTAGATCAGGGGTTCCCAAACTGGGGTACATGTACCCCTAGTGGTATATTTGCTTATCTGAAGGGATGCATTTAATGTTAACAATAGAAGGGGAATATATGTTTATACATTATTCATTTCAAATTGTTTGTGCATATGAATTTGTCCAAACCGTTTCATGTTACTAATTGGTTTAGACAAGGGAGAGTATTGAGTCCGCACTTGTTTGCTGTATATTTAGATGATTTATTTCTTGAACTAACCAACATTAAAGTTGGCTGCTGTTGTATTGGTGAAGTCTTATTAAATCACTTGATGTTTGCTGATGATATTTGTGTGTTTTGTCCAAGTGTATGTTGGTTGCAAGGTATAGTGGATGTGTATCAGGCTTATGCAGAATTGCATGAAATTATTTTCAACTGCAGCAAAACTGTTTGTATAACGTTTAAGGCTAAGACTGCAAAACGCACAGTCATCCCGTTGCTGGTACTGGGTGTACTAACAGCAAAACTTATTTCCCACTACAAATATTTGGGGATTGTATTTAGATATTGAGCTTTCAGATGACAAAGACATTCAGAGACAAGTGCAATATCAATATTATGTAGTAATGTGAGCTTCTTATTCCCGATATTTGAACGCAGTGCAAAATGTACTTTTTCGTTCCTTCTGTAGGTCCATGTATGCATCATAATTGTGGTGTGATTTCAGGAAGGCATACATCCACAGATTGCGTGTGGCCTATAACTTTTGGATGGTATGAACCTTTTGAAGCTTAATTGTTTTGCTCCTAAACTTGCTCAAGATGTTGGTCCAGCCATTAGATCATGCACATGGAAGCCAGTATACAACATTACCAGTAGACCATCACAAAGAAGTCAACATGCTGCATGTCTATGTGGACAATATATATACTTTTATGGTGGTCGCGGAGTCAAAGGAACCCAAAATGATCTTTGGAAATTTGATATCATGACGCAGGAATGGGCTAAGTTAAAACCAACAGGGGACAAGCTTCCACCTCTTGAAGGTCATACAATGTGAGAATACTCCCAAAAACTGTATTTCTTTGGTGGGGAGATGAGTTTTGCTAGTGCTAATGAAGTACCTTTATGGGTATTTGATCCCCAAACTGATACACTTTCAAAAAAATTCAGATCAGCTGTTGCTTCATGCAGGCGACGTGAGCATGTGGCCGTTATCTACAATGGCTTCATGTGTATTTATGGTGGCTATTTGGATCTGAAGGGTCCAAGCAAAGACCTTTGGTTGTACAATATTGAGCGAGACATATGGGAGCATATCATTGAAGCGAGTATGGAACCATGTCCAAGTGCAAGGTATAAGCATGCAGCGTGTGTGTATCAAAACTTCGTGTGGATGTGTGGTGGCCTGTTTGGTGTAACTGACAGCAGTCCTTTGCAAGTTTGGTTCTGGGATTTTGACCAACACGTGTGGTGTCAGATCCGCACAAAAAGTGCTCCTTCCGACTTGTCTAGTCATGCTCTGTGCGTGGTTGGAAGTGATGTCACTGTTTTTGGTGGAAACAGACATGACGGTGCATCCTGCTCCAAACTGTGGAAGGTGAACGTTGAAGCAGCCAGTTGGTTCGGCACCGCAACTTGGCATCTCTGTGATACGCCAGACAAAGTCAGGCCATCTCCATCGTCCAGTCACTGTTTTATTGCTTTGCCTGATTTGTCAAAAAATAAACGTAATTGTACAACCGCGCCTGCTGTTAGCGAGGCGGTGCGTTCCGGTATACTTGCTCAAGTTTAAATTGCATACCTGAGTCGGGCGCATACGGAAATTGCGCCGACGAATACCGCGAGCAAGAAACTGAAGCGGAGATGGTTTTTAAAAATTATGCCTCTGGTCTGAATTCAAGCTTTGATTGCACAGTTCAACGTAGTGAAGAGTGCTTCACACCTTCAGAGAAGTATTCAGGGTGGGAAGACAACTGTGCCGAAGTATGTACTGACGACCGGACATTACTTCTTGTCAACGCAGCCCACTCTAAAACAAAATTTGACGACACAGGTTTGGTTAACTTTGATGCTTTGAATTCATTCTTTAATGGCCTGTGGGAAATGCAGATCATTCGCCACTTTTCGTACAATTTGTCGGTGCAATCCAGAGATTGCGCGTGGCCTATAAGCTTCAAAAAGTTCATACCATAGTGGATAATTCCTCTGGACAAAATAATTGGTCTTATTCGAGCGGATTCGAGCGGAATTTTGTAGTTTTCCCAGTTTGAAAGGTCTGATTAATGATGATCTTTTGATCCCCGTAAAGCCATTGTATGCAATTTGGATCAAGAATGCGAAAGACAACGCGTGCTGCGGCAGGTGTTAGCTCGTAAGTGAGTGCATACTTATATGGGGGATTTCGCCCTGTTAGAGGTCTGGGTCTTTGTTGAGACTCATTCCTCTGATGTGACCGGCTGACTTGAAACAAGTCTCGATGGATTTTGTCAAGCTTGCGACCCACATTTCGCAAGGTGTGACGTGTATTACGTGATTTGCCTCTGGTTCTCTGAGTTTTTCTTTCTTGTGGCTCTGGTGTGTGTTGTGTATCTGGTATCCCATCTGCTTTTTCGTGGTGTTCATTCTGTGTATCCGTCCATCGCATTGATGGTGAGATGGGTGTGGTTTTGTTACCAGTGTTATCTTCGAAAAGATTATCATTTAGTTATAAAAGCTCTAAGTCTGGAATATATTCAGCCATGATTTAGTTTCTAAAATAGCTGTGAATACGCGGAAAAAGAAAAAATGTACAACGTTGAAATATCTGGCTAGTATTGGCTTAATATAGTTTAAATAAGACTGCTTGCTTATGAAACTTGGGTATGAGGAATGAAACTTATGTATAAAACTTAATAGAATAGCTGGAAGGTTGCATTTTGCCAGGTTGTTCAAATGGTTGCCAGTGAATTGTTCCAATTCGTTGTCCGACATAAATGGGTTTGTCCTTCATGACTTGAAAATAGACAATTGCTCCATTGAAAGTCCAATCTAATTTTGTCGCTAGAATGTTAGGTCCTGGTATGAATCGTATGCTCAATCTGGTGTCTGGTTTGAGTAAACCTCTTACATGTAAGCCAATTTGACCCTTGGTACAGCGTGGAGTAAACATGGGAGAGGTGATAAGACTTGAGTCATCAACTTTCGACATGTAAGATGCCGAGTTTTCTGTCAGTTCCAATCCGTTCATTGTTATAGTTTTTTAAGAGAAAAAGCTGTTATTTAACAGAAAACAGAAATCATTTACGTGATAACTGTACGACAAAGTGGACATTTATTATGACGTCGTATCAGACGTTCTCTACAAGCTATAAATTGTTTGCGTGGAAGTAAAAAAGTGTTTCGTTCTTGGTCGATGCAGATTATGCATTGTATTCGCTGTTGCACTTTGAGTTGAGAATTTTTGTCTGTGTTAAAATTAAGATGGTAAAATACGACTATGCTTTAATACAGCTACAGAAACTACATGTAATATTAAACTAGTTATCAAGAGAATACATTCAAATAATGTAAAACCAAGTGTAACACTCAATAAATATTCCTGTTTTTCGGCTGTCTGTCTTTCCAACCTGGTAAGTACGGTATCGGAAACATTGTAAATCCTAGCAAAAGCTTCAGTTATTAGAGGATTGTTTGTATGTTGTGCTTAGGTTAAGATTAGTAATGCCACCAGAAGTGTGACCAGTAATATTAATTTCGTCATGTTCAAATTACGTATACTCTATCTTGTGTCTGAAACATGGAAATATATCGAGGTTAGTCTAAGGTGAAAGCGCATAAAAAGTATGATTTTATGAAAAAAATTAAAATGATATTTAATAATGGAGCATATCAGGAGGGAATTTAGGTTTTTATTGTTTTTCTTCGTGTATTTACTCTAGGGGGTGAAAGAAAGGTTTTGAATTCTGATATCTTTACTTGCTGACTCTGAGTATTATGTTGCAAAGGCGGTGTTGACTTTTCTGGATTACTAGGGGTTATTTATAATTCTGGCTGCTTCTTTTGTTCTTTGTAGAGAAAATGGACCTTGGTCAACTGTTTCTAAAGCTGTTTAACTGTTTATAGCTAGTAGTAGGGGATCCTATGTCTGGGGGAGTCTGTGGAACGTCGGAATCCTCCAGCCTGTCAGATTGTATTGCTTCTTCGATCTGATCTGGAACGTGAATGTCTTCGTTTGCTGCTAATGTATTTTTTCTGTAAGAATAAAAATTACGGGTAGAGTGAACATTCAGTGACAAAGTTGATAATAGGGAAGATTTCTTCATGAAGCTTCTTTTCTTTTAGGACTATTCTTCATGATTTCATACATAAACCGGTCATCTCATTTTTTTCTCACGGTGAATTCATTGCAAAACAATTCTCTAAAAATTCTGTGCACAGTTTCATTGAAATTCGTACTAAAATTGAAAAATATATAAGCGAAATGAGGGTTGTGGCATCTGCGCGCTGATGTCACAGTTCATAACACATAGGTACAGATAAGAGTCTGACTGACACGTACACTGCTTGAAGTAGCATTATATTCCTTCACCATTCAAGTAATAGCATAACGTGGCGGCCAAAAAATAGAACTTGTGAGGCATCTCAAAAACTCCACAGATGAGTACACTACTTGGCATGTACTTTAGGTGTTCGTGTCGCAAGAAATATGTAAACATCCGCGAAAATTCTGGTTTGATGTCTCGAGTTTTTCCGGCAGATGAGTACTACTCGGCATGTACTTTAGGTGTTCGTATCGCAAGCAATATGTAAAAATCCACAAGAAATATTTCCTCTTCAAGTGGTAAGTGCTTACTGCGAGGCGTTGATTTTTAGGAGTTTATCGAGCAAGCAATGGTGTAAGCTCTTACAAGGAAATAAATATGTCGTGTAAGTAAATACAGTGTGGCGTTTGTTTCTTTTGAAATTCGTCTAGCGGGCATTGTGATCGTCATTTACAAAAGGTTTAGTTGAGACAAGTAAGTGTTTACTGCGAGGCGTTGATTTTTAGAGTTCATCTAGCAAGCATTATCGTAAGCGCTTACTTGTCCAGTTGAGTGTTATTCTAAGATATTTTAAATAGCGAGGAAGCGGAATCCGGCATCTTTCACGGAAAGAAAGAAGAAGATGGAGGTGGTCACAAAAGAAAGGAAGTAGAAGAGAGTAAATGAAGGTGTCAGAATCCACCTTTCTCGCCACAAAGAAAAAAATTTTTGTCACTGAAATGATCATCTCACCTGTGTTGGTGGATTTGTTTCTTCGTCAGGGCTAAAATGATCGGATAAAGGTGTAAATATGAAATTATTTTTATAGTTCCATCAATATCGAGGAGCATGGATCTTGGATTCCTATCAATTATTCTAAATAGTCCTTTGTATAAGGGTGAAAGCCTATGCTTAAGCTGCTAAGTAAGTTTTCGCGCATGGGCTAGACACTTCCTCGGGTATCCGGTAACAGTCAGTCTTTACCGCATAGAAAACGGAGTGTTTCACATCGAAACAAGGTTGTTTCACATCGAAACAGGGTTGTTTCACATAAAAACAGGTTTGTTTCACATAAAAGCAGGTTTGTTTCACATAAAAGCAGGTTTGTTTCACATAAAAACAAGGTTACCGTTCTCAGGAAGAGTCTACCTGTAAGCGTACAAATGAAATCTTAGGACCACTACTGACAACTGTCTTCTTACCTGAAGTTGAACAGTGCCCTAAACTATCTCTTTGTATTTTTATTTGGTGACTTGTTTTGAAAAGAGTCTTGCGAAGAGTTTGACTCGTTGGTCTGAAATTCCTGCGATCTGGAGTCCTGTTGTTGTGGTAATATTAGGTTGCTTTGTGATGAAGAACACTGATTTTTGCCTGGTCGTTGCTTTTGCCCATCATCGCGTCTGGTATCGGTTTGTGATGATGAATTTTTATGATTTAATTGGCTGGATGTGACGTTCGGGTTAAACGTCTGTTGAATGTTGAAGCGCCGACTGTGCGTGTTTCGCTGAGCCTGGTTGGAGAAAGTTTTGTTTGCTCTGCAATCTCGTGCTTCATGTCCTGGTTTTCTGTTCAGTGGTGATTTCATTGACTTCACCAACTATTGAGTGGCTTGATTCATGCTGTGGGTCTTGCACTTGAAGAGATGTGTTTTGTGTCTGTGGAGCCTTTGGAATTTGTTTCCTTTTTGTCGCTGAATTTGAACGTTTGTGGTTGTGTGTTATTCCATCTTCCTGTTCCATGGTTGATTTGGCTTTTGTTACTTTTTGAAAATGGCCTGGTATGCTTTGGATCGTTGTCTGTGAGCCTATTGTATTTGCTTGTTTTTGAGTGACCAATGGATTTGTTTCTGCTGGTAATGGAGGAGACGATTGGGACAGAATTTCAACAACCTTGCTTTTTTTGACAAAATGCTTGAAGAGTTTGGTTGCGGCATTTTAATTTATTTTCTAGTTGCAATGCAGTTGTAAGGTGAGAAAAGGCTGTAATGCATGAAAAGATATATCTTAGGATTAATTTCTAAGTTTGTGTGCCATATATTACAGGTTGAAGAGATTGTTTTGATCTGTCAAACAATTGTAATGGTTTCTTCAAATGTGTAATGGTTAGTGGGGGTTATTTGCAAAAAAAGTTTTTTTTTAATATGAGACTAGAGTGGAGTATTGTTGGAATTGCCTTTGCTTATTTCTTGTGAAATGTAAAGCATGTAATGAAGAGATGTCTCTGATCTGCTTCTACGCATGACCTTGCAGAAGTGACTCGGCCAATAGCCAATCTTCGCTAACAACATGAAAAGGTTTGCACGATCGTAAAAATTTTGTAACTCGTGCATACAGCAACACTGTGATACAGCCGCAATAAGTGATTCTACCTGCAATCTCAAACATTTGACAGCTATCTGCAAAAAAAATTTTTTTTTGAAAATTGTATTCATGTCATACTTATTGTTTTTCTTTGAAAACGTGGTGTAGGCAGTTTTTATTTCGCCTGTCATGAAACTGGTGGGTTAGTGAGAAAAAGCAGACGTGATTTAAAACGCATCAAAAAAATGCGCAAATTTGAAAAAAAAATTGTGTCGAGCAATTGCGAGCGAATTGCGACATTCACATTCGATAATTGCCTTAGTACTGTCTCCTAGAAAAAGTCTTTTCGAAATATGACACTGCTGACAGTGGATATCAGCGCCGTTTGAATAGAGGAAGGCATAAGTCAACGTAGAATTAGTAAATGACGTTAAGAAAACCTGCGATAGGTGCCGTACGCATATTGTTGTTGCAAGTGGCTGCCACTGAAAGATTGCTGCACACTCTTGACAGATGGTTAGGATGGTTGAACTAAATGTAGGATTTGAAGTTTCTGTGTTGTAAAAGCTGTGGTATGGCATTCCCTTATTTCGTCATATAGGGTTGTGTTCAGATTTAATTGTTGACTTTCTTCCAAAGTGGTTGACATCGTAGGAGAAACGTTCGATTGAAATTGGTTGAATTGAAACAGGTGAAAGCAGCGACAAGAAATGTGTGAAAAATGACTGCATTTACTGGTGAGTGCAGTGCCTAGCGCGTGAAGTGGGCTGAGTTGAAACGAAAAGGAAGTCGCGATTGAAATCTGGCTTGATGCGCTTTGCAGAGCACTGTTATCGTGGTTGCAACGCTGTGTTTAATGATTTTTGTGTCATTTGAAATTTGCGACTGTGGTCTTAACCTTGAAAGTTGATTCGCTAGTAAGTTATAGTAAGGGACCCCATGAATGCAAGTGGATTAGGCTGCAGGTATTGCGCTTTGTTGTAAACGCATTTGCGCTTGGCTATGAGCTTGGTTTCAATTCGAATGCTAGAGGACTTGGGTATACATGGGTTTTGGTTTATTTCCGGCTTCGTGTGGCTGCTGTGTGTTTGCGTGGTATCTCAAAGCTTTTGCGTATGAAAACTGCGTGAACATTTGAAGGTCGTTATCTGCACTGGTGATTGCTGTGCGCTGCTAAAGGTTTTTTTGTATGCTGTTTTGAGCGCATGTGAGCGGTATGCAGAGTTATATTTCAGTTGGAAAGTTAATTTAGTAAGGTGCTATAGACTAAACGCAAACAGAAGAGATTGCCTGTGTGATCGCCAAGTTGCTGGATTTGACGGTGTTTGCAAACTTCAATGAGACGATTTTTAAGCTTTTGTTTTCTGTGGACACCGTCTTGCGTTATGGCCCAAATGTGAAGAGACCGAATGAAATGCAGATATGTCCTAGGTGTATGTCTGATAATGAAGGTTTCAATGTTCGTGATATGCGTATCATTGTGTTTTTACTAACTATCTGGTGGCATAGGTAAATTGTGAAGTTTTGCTTTTGTGAAAATGTCAAACGAGAGGGTTGTAGTTTAGGGAGTGGAAGTGAATTTGGGTATTGAGCAATAAGTTTCGTCGAGAAGGAAGGACCTGTACAAAAATGTGATAGTTAATTTTCAAAAATATCATTCTCACATTGGTGGGAATGAGATTAAAGATTCAATGATGACAATTTTCTTTTTAGCCTGAAATCGAAAAGAAGGTATTGTTAGAAGATTGTTTGGTCACTCTAAACATCAAACACAATTCGTCGCTAAGAGAGAACCTGGAAATGTTGAAATGTAACTCCACAAGGGTCGAGAGTGTCATTTTTTTATCTGTATTGAGGTTTGGAATATTTTTATACGGTGAGTAAAAAAACAAGATGTAACTCGTGGAAATTGTGGTATCAAAAAAAATATTGTGACCTCAAGCGACTGAAAAATATACAGTTGATGGTCTCAGATAATTCTGGCGCCTATATGAGTGAAAGGAATTAAAAATCTTTTGAAGGCAATGTTTGCCATGCAAAAGTTCTGAACTGTTTATCGATATTGAAGGTTTCGTTGATATCGGTTAGAGTTCACAAGTGCGCATCTTGAATTTTATGAAAAAATGAAATAAATTTTAAATCGCATTAAGCGTCTGATGTAGTGTTCACATCTAATTAAAATAGTTTGAGTTGTATTGTTTTTATTGATGTGATTAGTGAGCGTTACTGAAGATTTATCTTCAATTGTGCCTGAAAAGGTTTAATCAGCGTTAAAGTAGGATGATGAATGAAATTCGCAAAACCAGTAAATATAGAGGAATGTTTTTTAAAGTAGTTCAAAAGCAAAATGTAGCTTTCACCTTTAAGGTAGTTTACTAAATATAATGAGTAGAGCTGATACGTTTTGAGTTTAATCTAAGCGTCTTGAGTATCGAGTGTAACGTTATCAGTATGAAAATTTGAAGAAATAGTAATTAGAACTTGGAAATATGAAATTTTATTCGAATGTTACTTTAGCGGTTAGCTAATTCATGATTTTGCATAGCTAGCTAGTGGCCTACATTGTGCACCAGAGATTAGGCTGGCGATTGTTGGAGCGGTTGTAACGAAATATGTTGTTTTGAAACTACGTTTGATATCAGATGCTACGCCGGCACTTAACAATTTTCAATAAAATGAAGTGGTTTAGCCAGTAAAAATATGAAGAAATTTTTCAACAACGAATAGACCATCAAGTGTTGAATTGGCACCTAAATCACGAAGTGTCCCTATGTAAGGCCTAAGGTTCGAACTGATAACAATAAATGACTCTGTTATGAAAATACGCATGGAATGCGTCACAGCGCAGAGAGCAGCTGCACTTCTGAACAAGAATGACTCACGAATAAGTCGTAACGATTTCATGACGTTTCGTGATGCTGCGTTTAAACCCCAAAAATTCTGAGCAAGTCGTCCGGCCGCCAACCAGACGCGAGGTGCCGCAGTTAGACCGCGACTCCAGTGTTGGTTCGCGTCGTGCCCTCGATTGCAGTATAGCAAAAAAATAGCCAAAATGTCGCTATGCAATATTCCTGACAAAGGCAGCAAATTAAGATAGTTATGAATGAATAAAGCATTTGTTTCGCCTGCGAATACGCTGTCCGAAGTCTCAGTAGGTGACGGAATAGAAAGTTGTATTGTGCGTATTTCTAATACGGACAAAGATTTAATTTTGTGCACTATTGAAAATTTTGATTTGGTGCGAAAGTGGTGATTTTAATACGGCTTCTAGGAATTTTTATGATTGTGTTAAGCAAATTTGTTTTTTTGTGTTTTAAACACAAATTGAAAGTTGAAAAAAGTTTATACATTTTGCATAATGGTGTAAGCACTAGCGCAGTCAGATGGAAGGTTTGTTAAAGTATAATAGTCAAGTATTAGTTTAGTAACAACGTACATTGAGTGGAGAAAAGCTGCTTTATCTTGTGAAAAGGTGTTTAAAAAATGAAACGTTCACTTTTGCAGATGATTTGTAAAGGTTCTAAAAATATGCAACCTGTGAGCTCAAAAGTGTTGCGCCGTCTTATTAAAAATGTGAAAATAGTGTCTATGAAAATGTAAAAAAATAATAAATATATTTCAAACCACGTGTATATCAAATGTAGCGGATTACCAAAATGTTTTAAGCATGGATGCTATGTAAAGTCTTTCTAAAAAAATTCAAAATCAAGTGGCGTTACTGCTGTGTCCTACTGTTGGTTCGTGAGAGTGCGGTTCGTGAAAAGCGCGAACACCGATCAAAACACGTTTTCGATAGCTGGGTTTACTGACGCTTTCTGTGAGCTGCAAGCGTGTCTGATTGCGTTTGTTTGCCAATTCTGCTGACGGTTCTAGAAACATGATCGCTACACGCCCGCCCGACGAATGCTCGGCACTGCTGGCTTCGCAGAGCATAAAATAGGAGAATAGCAGCGATGTTGAGTTAAATCAAAGGAATATAAATGTGTGAGGTGGTTGCTCCCCTCGAGAAGATGAATTCTGTAAAAAATGAAGAATATATTTCAACATCAAACACGAACGGGTGACGAAACGGTACATCTTCCCGAAGAAATATGAAGATGGTGTTTTAGAAAAATTGAAAATAAAATAAAGTATCAACCGAAAAATCTATATATATGTTATTTATTTGTTTCTTCGAAAACAAAACACGTTGGTTGCCAAATGTTGCACAGGCATCCATAAAAATTTTAAGAAATTTTATAAGTGTTAAGGTTTAGTTATGCAAATCTCAGAAAAAGAGTTTCTATCTGAGAATCCACATTGGGCGCCAAATGTTACACAAGATGCGACCCTATAGAGTGGCATCGTAATGTGCTTTAGATCCAGTAGATGTCGTTTATGCATGGGTTCTCATTACTGAATCTGGGACCGTTCTCGCAGAAACTATGTCTGGTTAACAACCCCTATTAATTGCCCGAATATTAAATATTTCTCAACGGTTCACACTAGAAAATACACACACCAAAGAGACATATGATTTCCCATCTTATAGGCTTTTATTCGTAATGATATATGTTCAGATAAAACAAACTGGTACTCATCAAAATACGACGTTTCTTGATATTCAAGCACTTCTTGACATGTCACAACGCTCACATACATTTATAGCTTATTACTATACTTTAAGTAATGCGATAAGGAGATCAACAATCTATTCAGATCGGTTCCCCTATTCAAGCAATTACTTATGTAACTAAATCTTAATTTCCTGCGTCTCAATTCATCTCAGTTTTTGAATATACTCGATAAGTAAGTACGCATTAATTATGTCGAGGCTGTCTGATATTGTCATGCTCACGTTTCATTACTAGTGATTTGCGTCTCGATTAGCGCGGCAAGGGATGGTAATTCAAGCAGAAATTTATCATATCAGAATTTCAAAAGTTGCTGTTTTCAGTCAGGAGTTGGTTCAATCGACAGGACTGATCCGAAGAAGGATCAAAGAAATGTTTAATGACCACTGCCAAGCTGGATTCAATCCAAGCGGGCTATAAAGGGATGTAACCGACATGACGAGCAGGAACGGGCATACACCAAGGTGTACACGCGTGTTGAGAAGTTTCATGTGACTCGCTCCCAAGTGTGGAACGTCCACTGCGGTACAAAAAGGAGCATTGCTCACCTTTCATACGGCCTACCGAGGCGGTAAGCGGAAGAAGGTAAAACCTTCAACGGCTGAAGAAAGTAATATCGATTGATTGAACTCGGACTTGTACAGCAACTTAACAAAACAAATAGAATCTAGTCATAAATACATTTTCTTGTCCTGAATAACCTGTCTAGTTTAAACTCTCTTATTACAGTATAGCATTCGTAAGTTAAAACTGGCAGAACTTCACTTTTACAGTCTGATTTTCGTAAGACAGTCTGACAAAACTTCATTCACATGACTTGAACTTCATAAAATAGTCTGACAGAACTTCGTTCGGACAAGCCACTTTCCGTAGTTTCGACTGACAGGGATTAACCCGGACAAGCCAAATTTACAATTTGGTCTGACAGGGATCAACCCGGACAAAGCCAATTACTCTCCTTACCGTGATTTATTAGACCGAGTGGGGGAGAATTGTCACAAAGACTGACTTTCAGTCCAAATGGGGCTGTGTTTATACCCGTAAATCGTCTTGTGACTTGTTAACGCCCCTTTAATTCAGGTGTTCTCATTGCCTATTGCTTATTGGATCACCTGGTGATTGGCTGGTTTCAAATACTTCCAGAACCGTCAGGTGCTTGTCGGTGCTTGGGTTTTCCCCTTCTGTTCCGTCATCATTTCCTAGTCGTGATCAACCTCATGTGATTTCTGCTGCTTGTCTTGTGACTTCTGCTGACGTTTTGATGACGTTGTCGCTGGGGTGACTTGAGGTTAGTGTCCTAGGATAGCCGTTTTCAATCAGGTCAGCTGACTTAATAATCAGTTTTGATTGGCTGTAATCATTTTGAATTTGTTCTGGCTGTCTCAGGCTTGAGGATATTTCAGCAAGTTCGTTTTCTGTACAGCAATAAGTTGTTACAGGCAAACTTGCCTGTAACACAAATATTGTAAGACACCGTTTCTTGCCCTACCACGCCTATCCTACCTGATATTCAATCGTCCAGTAGTGGGTAAAACAACATTATTACACGTCAGAAATCGTAACAAACTCATTATTATTATAGAATTGCAACTTAACGTGCAAACACATATCATAATCTGTTGTTGCAGACTCAATAAAATACTGATAAAAAGAAAAAAACTGTGCTGCAAGAAAAGTTGACCCAACAATAAATTTTGACCTAATGATAAATGTTGACTTTTTTTGACCTAATATCTTGGGATTCCCTTATGGCATGAGCGCGAAATTTGATTTGTGGGCAGGCGCGTAGCCAGAAATTTTGATAGTGGCTGGGGCAAACAACATCCAAGTCTCAAAATTGAAATAATTAATACCCCTTCTTTTTAAAGCGTTATCCATGAAACGTACATTTTTCTGGCGCTTTTTTCTGAATAATTATGTTCAGATTTAAGCCGGCAGATACAAAGTCTGTTTTCGTGTAATTGACAACTTTAAAAAGTTTTTTTTACTAAAGTTCCAAGTTTCTACTTTGGATGAAAGCCACCATTTCTCGTAATACGTTCTTGCAAAAACCTTGTGAAAATCTAGATGCTATAAATGCAAGATCAGCAGCAGCAGCAGCCAGTATTGCAGTTGAGCAAGAAGTCATCGTGACCGCCATTAAAATTGCGCTTTTTAGAATTGCATGCTTCTGCTATACGAGTACACCAACACGCGTTCAATCCAACCCGAGCAGCAAGTTAGCTCTGAGACACAAAACAAGGTAGACAGGAGTGAATGCAACAACCACCGGGGTATCTCTTTGCTTAGCGTCCTAGGAAGAGTGTATGCCAAGTTCGTCAAAAAAGGATAAGGCAATATAATTGAACCAAAGCTGGATGTAATTAGTGCGGGTTTCGTCCTGGCCGCAGCACTACAGAACAAATTTCCACTTTCCAGTATAAATTTTCGAGAAATGCTGGGAGCCTGCCAAAGATGTATACATATGTTTTGTCGACCGCGGGAAAGTACAGGGCTGGGTTCCAATTGAAAAGCTTTGGGGGGTGTTGCGGGAGTACGGTGTTGATGGGTGCTTCTTGGTGGCCGTCAAATAACTGTAATCCTGCTCAGACGATTGTTTCCGTGTTGGCCAAACTAAATCACAACCGTTCAGCATTGGCGTTGGACTACAACAATGGTGTGTGCTGTCACCATTTCTCTTCATAGTTTACGTCAGGGTTCTCTAAACTACGCCTCGCGGACCAAATAGGCCTGCGAAGCCATTTCATCCGGCCGCAAAGCACATTTTGCCAATAATGAAAAAATAATATATTTACGAAAAATATGTTGATTTGGTAAAATGTAACAAAATTATCACTTTACGCAAGATGTCCGGCCCTCGAACTGTTGTGCAATAGCTTATGTGGTCCTCTCCAAAAAAATTGAAGAACACTAGTCTATATGAATCTGATAGACAATCACAGACGCGTAGACGAGGGTGTCACTGTTGGGAACTGCTATGGCCTAATTGTGTAATATAAAATACTTTGAAACTGGATTGCTTTTTAGCCTAAGTTTGAGCTTCAAGACATAAAACATGTATCACCAAGATATTCACACGTTTAATTGCAAAACTCACAAAAAGAAAAATCTACGATGTTCATTTAAGGCGGTGGTTGGCAAACTGTGGGCCTCGTCCTAATTGTGGGCCGTTTAGCACTTTTATTGGGCCGCGCAACACTTTTTATGCTCTGGCCGCGTGGGCTAAGACGTAGGCTACTGTACCAACTGTGGAACACTGATATTTTGACGTTAACTAAGCACTATGTTTTTCTCATTATACAGCTCAAGATATTGACATAGCATTGTCATATAACAGGTAACTGGATGCAGCATTAGTTTGAAATCGGGCCACCCAAAGTAAGCATGGGCCTTTACTTGTGACTGAACAGGCGTTTTGGCCACCATAACAAAAGTTTGCCGAGCAATGATTTAAGGCTACAGCTGATGCTGCAGACAAGGGTAAGTTATACAGCGTTTATAGAACGTCAGCGTTATCAGAGAGGAACTCTGCGATGGTCTTGAAATTAAGTTTGCATCACCATTAGGTGGGATACAGCAAAATGGTGCGTCAGAAACAGCTGCGAAAAGCGTTACTTCTTAATTGTTTTGTCTTCAGTTAGGTATTGCAAGCGCTTAGATGCACGATTGTATTTCATGATCATTAGCTTCCACAGGGAGCAAACCTCAGGTAAACGTCAGCCATGATTTGAGTTCTCCAGCATTTACACTGTGCGCAACGTTTGATTAATCACAAACAATTAATAAACCATACTTCTTTGATCAGGTTCGACTAAAAGCTGAAGTAGGATAAGGTCCTTAAGCACTTGCGTTGATTGGCACTGAAGTATTTTTGTGAATTATGCATCAAATTTATTAACCTGAAAATTTTTGGCGCAACGTTCGGAATTGGTGGGCAATTGCCCCCATTGCCCCCCCTGGCTACGGGCCTGTTTGTGGGCCTTTCATAAACTTTAGAAAAGGCAGAAAATTTTTGACTTCATTGACGTTTGGTTGCCCTACTTATCACCAGTTGTATGATCATGCGTTTGATTGGTGCATCGATGCGATTAGACAAGTCATGGACATTTATTATACTGTACCTTAGCACGCCACGCAGAAACCAAAAATCTTCATCAACGCTTTGATGAATGCAGTTTTTCGGTGCAAATACTGAACGTTTTCATTATAATTTGGTTGGAAACACCAGTCTCTTAATTTCAAACACCAATTAATGGGAGAATTTTTGTTGAACGTTGAGCCGCAATCAATTGATCAGATGAGAATAAGTTCGAAGGTTAAATTCGAGTAGGTAATAAACAAAACACATGCGCAGTCGCAACTTAAATTTGTAAGTTTCACACCAACTTGCAAATTTCGCATTTTTATTTTATGTTAACGTGCAGTTAACTTTTCTGGCCCTTGGTGCTTTGCTCTTTATACTGCATTTCTGTTGTTTGGTGGTTTGAGCCACAAACGTGCATGAATAAATCTTAACTATCTTTCACATAAACACTGCGGTAATAATCAGTGCAAACACACGCAAATACTCTAAGCGTCTACAGCACTACGCGTATATTCAGCACCGTGCAAACATAACCTGCAGTCATAGGCGTACCCTCCAAAATTTCTAGTATATCTTGTCGTTTTTTTGCTGTGAGAAGGGGCGTTCGAATCAAAATACTGTTGCTCGCTTAAAGTCAAAAGATTTGGCCTCTCCCAAAATTTTGGGCCGACTACGTTACTGCAATCATTATGTGCAGAAACAGGTTTATCTGCATACTGTCATTTGAATACAAATGGAAACGCCCTTACAAGGAAAGACCAATGGTATTGTAGGGTCTTGTACTGGTTGCGAGATACGCGTTGCAGCTTACGATTCCACGGAGGTGGCTACTATAGTTGAGGGCCAATCTACTGTAGTTGATGCGGGAAAGTGAGTCAGTCTCCTAACTAAGCGTACTGACTTTTCCAAGCCCAAGCAAGGCGGTATAAAAGGCTCTAAGCACTTTTTCCGTTGGTAAATCTCCAGTAGCACTCCAGTTTGATTGCACTCGTTGATTGTATTCAGATATATAACAAACACCGAATGTGAAGTCAGAACGTGACGAAAACCGGCTTGGTGCAAAATAACGGTAAACAACAGCGTTGAGCGTTCATATGTGCGACCGGAAACAACGATGTATTTTCGTAACGTATGTTAACAGGCCATCATGTCAACCATTAGACTGTCTCAAACAAGTACATGGTAATAAATTTCAAATAGAGCATGCCTGGTGTCACGCTATAAGAATACACAAAAACACTAAAGCACTCGCATCAATATTTTGGACTTGTATGTGGTCTGGCCAAGACATCTTGTGGTAAATGTACATTTGGTGTTGTACATAGTGCATTCATATGAATGTAATCCGAAAAGTAAATAATTTTGTGGGTATATTTTGTCGTTGATAAGCTTGTGCATTGTTTTAAAAGTAATTTTGAGGACAACATTATAAATGACATCCACTCGCCGAATTTTCTCAGATCACCGTTCATTATGTTGTGCAAGTTGGCGGCGTCAACACAGAACATAGAAATAAAACATCAGATTTTTTTAAAGAGTGTTTTTATATAAGAAAGGAGTAACGTACGTTTGCAGTGACTGTCCTCCTGTGTGCAAAGAGACAACATGAGCAAGTTTTACGCTTTAGAGACGGTTATCCCTCGTTTATACAAATTACAGTAAAACGTTTAGGCGGAAAACGAGAATAAAGCATTCGTACGCTGGTTTTAACCAGGTGTATTGGGATAATCATTTATCCTGTCACTGTTAGAATCTGACAAGCTATCAATGACAATCCCAATTTCTTCAGTAAATGTTTCATGCTGCACATGTGATCTGTTCCAATGTAAACCGGAGGATACTTACAGGTTATTTGTACTGTTTTCTGACCCCAAGGATATTTTTAAAGTCACACAGATTTAAAACGTTTCATGAAAATCATCCTTACCGTTCTTTGTGTTTCGGTAACATAAAGGTAGAAACACTACAATCACGAAGATTTTCAGTGTCAAAAAAACAGCTTATGGAAATGCTGCAAACAAAGACCACAAAATCAATATTTGCCATAAAAATATTTTACTCTGGTGGATGTAAAATGCGATGCAAGTTAAAAACACAAAAATCGGAGTTTGTTAGAAGTAGTATAGTGTGATTTTTGTTGAAACAGTTGCTTCTGGAGCGTTGATTCCAAATAGAACGATATCTGAACTCCTTTGTGATGAAACAAGCCGATCTGAGTGAGATGTTCCGATGCTGCTTATTTCGCTTGTGTGATTCGTCTTTTTCTCCTTTTGAGCCAGTTCTTCAAACCACTGCTAGGTCGCACTAGATCTCGGGGCAAGTGTTGAGCAACCATTCGATTGTCTCATCATCCAGCACCGGCAGGCCGTGCAGCCAAAGAGGAGGTCGATGGATTGGACACTGGAGGACAACACGGTCGACGATTTGTTCTTCTGCGCCACACTCACAGGTCGCAGAGGAGGTTATCCCCCATTTGCACAAGCAGGAGCGGAAACGTCCGACATGGTGCGGAGGCGGTTAAGCCGGACCCAGGCTCTTCTTGGGAGGGTCATTCCGCAGGGTTGAGTGCGGGTGTCGGGGATGAAAGTGCGGGTGTCGGGGATAAAAGAGCGGAGCCTTGTAGAGCTGTCTGCCCATTGCACATTCCATTGGTGATCCGCCCAGTGTGCCGCACGTATATTGGTTGTTGTCAGGCAAACTGATGCGTTGTTGTGCGGCGGGCACAAATGGGTGCCTCGAATTGAGGCGCCGTGCATTTGTAGTCGGTGGGCAGGTGAGCACTGAGTGGAGCAGGTGACTAGGCTCTATGGTACGGCGTGCTAGAGATAGTGTGGCTCCATTGCGATGAAGCTCAGCAGGTTGGATGCCTGCGATGATAGAAAGGTTGTCCCCAGGTGTAGGACGCAGGCTTCCAGCCACAATTGGTAAGGCCAGGGGCGCAGCCAGGATTTTTCTAAGGGGGGGGCGGAAGCTATGGAAGCAAAAGCCTTGAAAAGGAAAAATTGCTTGTGATTAGAATAGTCAAGGA
>Ga0210059_1000318_pt1 | contig 57164 bp, 36 predicted proteins | sample Ectturendosymbi2_FD_188042 | JGI IMG/M metagenome (GOLD analysis project Ga0210059, IMG submission 188042) | Ecteinascidia turbinata endosymbiont from Florida, USA - Sample 2 (SPAdes) (version 2) | ecosystem: Host-associated > Tunicates > Ascidians > Unclassified | place: Key West, Florida... | reverse complement strand
GCAATAGAACTGCAGTGATCTTGCTGCAGGTTCTTATTGGTTAATCAGGAGAAAAGCGCTGTCAAAAAGGAAAAAACGCAAAAGGCTGTTTCGGTAGTGACGTAGTGGCGCGAAGCATACGTAGTCAATGCAAGATGTCAGTTGTATCGTTTGCTTTGGCCGTAGTATTTATTATAACAACTAACTTTTACTGTCCAAACTAACTTAACGCGAAATCAGTTTGAGTAAAGCACACGCACACGTTGGCAATTATTTACAGTAAAACGTGAATGCAACTAAGCACACAACTCTAGTCCTGAGCATAACTTCAACGCTAATATGCAAAATGCAACTGCACATTAATTCTCAGGTGGCAAACTATCAACCGCAATGACGTCGTTACATGTCGAAACCAAGTGGTTTCACCAGTTCTGATTCTCCGGTGTTTGGACTATTATCAGAAAAAACTGCAGTTTGAAATGTTAAAATTTAAGCCGTCACACAATTGATAGACAGAAGTCCAAACTTATATGGAGCCTTTTTTAACTACAGTATGCCATGCACTGCGTTGCCACACGATATCAAGTTGTGTGGTGTGGAATGCAATCATGGTTGCTATTCTTCAAAACGCGCTAATGAGTGAATGCTTCAAAACCAGCACGCTATAAATCTCTCGCTAAAAACAGACCAAGTTTGCGCGACGTGGTATGAAACCCGGCTTTTCAATTATCTACATCAGTGGTTCTTAAGTGGTGGGAAATTTCATACATTCAGTGGGAAATTCTTTCCGGTTTGGTGCAGTGGGAAATTGACTTAAGTTTTACTCCGATGTCTAAGGAAGTAAATCTGATTATTTAATCACGCAGTTAGTTTTTTCAAACAAATGCCTGCTTGCCAACTACTGCATGGTTTTGTAATTGTTACATTCATACCGCTGAACAATATTGAAAAAGCCACAATCGAATAGCTACCTTTGTCGTTAAAGCTAATCATGGTCGCTAAAGGTAGGCAGTTCGGTTAACAGTTAGAGAAATGACATGTAAAAAAGCTGATTTCAGTTGATTAGGGTCAGTGGCGTACGCAGAAAATTTTCATGGGGGGTTTCATTCAGTGGCATATGGTGGTCAATTGTATTTGGTGTGCACTGTTTGCGACGTCACTGTTTGACGTCATATTAAGGTTTCTAAACAACGTCTTGGCGAAGTTTGTTGACATGATATACCTATTCTTCTACACGCACTCACCTTATTTTATGTGTCATTGCACTAAATAACACTATCAACGCTCCAAGCTAGGATATCGGAGGAAAATACAATCAACGCTACGACACAGCAGTTCATAACTGCAAAAATAACAGCCTGCGCGTTAAAACAGGGGAGTAAAACACACTCATCCCTGCGTCCGAGCAAATTGCAGCTGCAAAATGAGGCTGCGCAAATGTTTTGTCGAATACGAGCAGTCGCGCTTAAGAGGTGTGCGGTTGGATCGGCTGGCGCACACCCCGGTTTGCAAAATTGAATCTTGCAAAACTGCACACGAATTCAGAAAGCGCGTGGAAATACGCAAGAAAACCTTCAATTTTTCGTTATGTATAAAAGTACAGCAAACTTTCAGTTTTCCTTTTTCCCTGCTGAGACATTATCAAATTTCTGAATGCTTCTATGTTGGAAAAAGCTGTTTCTCAGCTCGTGCAACAGTTCTATCATACTACAGAAATTGCTAATGTAGCCAATGCGGTCAGCGTTTGCGCTGATCAGTCTTAGCAGACAAAATAAAGACAACTGCATCGGATAAAGTGAACTATTGCGGAACACAATCTTAAACATGCGTAGTGGATGGAGAGTCTGCAAAAAGTGGTGAGATAGTTTCTGGACGCAGACGATAGCCCGAATTCCCACCAAAACATCATTATTGCTTTTTCTTCCATTTACAATGTTCCTTGAAATCTGCATAAAATTTATGCGAAAACAATAAATCGTCTTTGCGCAGGTCATACATTTTTGTAAAATATCAAGCTCATGGGGGGGGTAACCCCAAACACCCCCCTTGCATACGCCCTTGATTAGTGTTGAACTGAAATTTGATTTCGGTGAATATTGGGTCATGTTGTGACTACTGCATGTGGTAACAAATTAGGTTAACGAGGAACTGAGAAAAAAATGGCTTCGAATTTACAATTACATTTGAAATATGTATTTGCGGTGAAATATGCCAGCCGACTTTTCATGTAATCATTATTTTTCGGTGACACCAAGTGTAGTTCGAAAATGTCGATTGCGAAGGTTAATAAGCGAAAACCCAAGGAAGATTACATCAAGTATGGCTTTGCTTGCCCCCAGAAAGATGGAGAATATATTCCGTGTGTGTCGTGCATAAAAACGCTGGCTAGCAGTTGGTTAAAACCATTCTAGCTCAAGCAGCATTTGAGCAATGCTCACAAGGAGCAAGATCCCAAGTCAATGTCAAGCTGGACAAGTTGCACTTTACCAAGCAAATATTTCCATCGTTGATGCATCCTACTGTATGTGCTTGCACTTCGCATTGCTAAAACGAAACTGCCTCATGCTATTGTAAAAACACTGCGGCGAAACCATGCCACCTGGATTGTTCTGAAATAGTAGTTGGGCTTGATAAAAACGAATCACTAGTTTGAATTTAGAGATTAAGTCGAAATTTACAAAAATTAACAAGATGTGTTGCATATTATATTTGATATCAGGTATAAATTAAGTATCTCGATATAAAACATCCATTTCATCTACTGGCTTACTATGTCTTCATTCACTTTGGAGCCAAAACGATGAGTGGACAGATTCACAAAAGCGTGCTTGCACAAGAAAAAACAACAGTAGCACTTCCCGCACAAAATCAGGGTCGCTCCTAGAGACTGTTGTGAATTTCAGTCTGTGCCATTGGGTGGAAGAAAGCTAGCGAACCAGCGATGCCGAAATAGCTCAATACATATCAACTTCGGTGACCTTCAGTGTAAGAGGAAATTTGGCGCGCGCCAGTGTGACTGTTCATGATTCGTGACAAATCGGTTGCTAGGACGTAATCAATACAAGAAGATGAGAGAAACAAGGAATCACCAAAGCGATAGTTTGTTGAGAAACAATTCATAAATCTGCAAGTGCACATAATACAGTAGTTAGTACCTTTGAAAGAACGTGAAGAAATTCAAGCAATCTCTGAAGAAACAAGCGCTTCACTTGCCGTTTCGAGCTAAGATCAAAGTTTTACCTAAAATTGTCTTCTTCCGGGAATTTTTCTTCAGCTGATGCATTGCTGGCCGAAACTGTATGCGGGGATTTGCTTTTTCTAAGTGTTGCTGGTAATTCCTCACCACATTTTGCTTCCGTGCTTCTAAACATAACATTCGTAATTAACGGTGAAATACAAGAAACGCCAACAGATGAATTGCTAAAACTTGCACTTTTTCATCTCAGAATTTAGTTGGTTGCTTTTGTTTGAATCGTCACTGCCAGTTGAAGTGATCGCCATTCCTTCCATTTGGTCACGTTTCTCAGAATATACAATATTAAACAAATTTTTTATGTCGCTCATTCAATCTGGTATGTGTGAAAAAAAGCAAGGTCAGAGACCAGTGCTTCACAAACTTTTCTGGGTAACAGAACAGTTTTGAAGTTCTTAACAATTTGTCGGCAACACCACAGTAATAAAAATCACTCTTTTTCCAATATTAACTTCTGCTGCACATCACAAATGAACAATCAATTCCAGGTTGCACTATCGCTTCGTCGCACAGTAAAAGAGTTCTTGAGTCACGGCAGCTGTGAACTGTTAACGATAGTACTGTTGTTATTGAAGCCTGGCCATATTACAAGTCTAACAAGCACTTTCGAACCTATTTTTGCCATTGAAACCTTGTCACTCTAGAAGACGAATCGCAGATATCTAGTTGGAAATTTGCATGCCCCTAGAATTCTCAAAATTATACAACAGGGCGTTTCAACGTCTCGGAATGGTTTCCTGTGCCAACAATTGTGATGACAAAATAGAAACTTGAATTGTGATCAATTCAATTGTCTAAATTTGATAACAGTATCCAACTACGCTTTTCTGGTCAAACTAACTTAACGTGAAACCACTGTCTGTACACCAAGTTTGCAATTATTTACAGTCACACATACATGCAACTAAGCACACAATGTATTCGTTATTACAATTTCAAAGCAAATTTGCAAAATGAAACTTTTCAGCAATTGTACTCCGGCTAACTATTTGCCTAAAGGAAGTGATTTCAACAGCTCAGATATGCGAGTGTTTAGTTTATTTTCAGAAAAATTTGCGGTTTGAAATGTTAGAAATTAAGGCATCGCTAAATTGACTGACATATATCCAAAAATGTTTTCTTCGCTAAATGAGATTTAAGAGGTAAAGCTAGAAATACATTACAAATAGTTAACGTTACACGAAAAACCAAATGATATGAGTTGATGAGTGGATTATTTAATTCTAGAAATTATCATGCTTCATTCATGATGACATCACTTATGACTTATATCAGGCGTTCCCAATCTGGAGTACATGTAACCCCAGGGGTACATTTGCCTATCCGACGAGGTACATTTAGGGTTAGCAATAGAAGACAAAGATATATTTACATATCATTTATTTCTAAATATTTACACATATATCAGTGAATAATATTTTCAAAAATCATCACATACTTACTGTTAAATTTAGCTATTAGTACAATTTTTGTCATAATAAATTTTAGGAGTAGATGTTCATCTGTCGGAGTGCTGAAGGAAGGGGTACATGGTTAGAGAAAGGTTGCGAACCCCTGCCCTATGTGTCCATCTACGGCACAACTAAAATTGGCGTTGTGAGATTGTCACCATAATTGAGCTTTTGTGGGCCTAGGAATTAAACTGAAGTAAACGTCCGTGAGATTCTGGAAATTAACGTCGCTTTGTTTGCCAAATAAATAGCTCCTTTGCGCAAAGAAAACTATGCCATGCACTGCATGGCCACACGATGTCAAATGGTTTGTTGTCGAGTACATTCATGGCAGCTATCCTTGAATACGCGCTAATGAGCGAGTGCTTTACAACCAGCATGCTTTATTTCTCTCAATAACAAAACAAGTTTGCGCGACGTGGTCTGAAATCCGTCTTTTCAATCGACTCTGAATTTATTGGCAAGATCTTTTTCAAAGGCGAGCGGATTAGGGTGGTTTTGTGATGACAGAGCACCTCTGCTCTGCCTGCGGTCCGAAAAATCGCATGTCGTTGCAGTCATTGATGGTCGTGGAAGTGCAGAAGCTATAGATTCGCCTCGGATTCGGCAGTTTTTTCAAAACATTCTCTGCCGTCCCCTTTTCAGTTGAAGAGAACTGGATGGCTCCTGCGAGGCCATCGTGCGAAAAGAATTTCGTCACAGCACACTCATCATAATTTCGCACAAGTGCAAAAATTTTTGCAGATATGAAAAACACGTCTCTATTTTCTAACGTCACAGCCGACAGCTGGCAGATATCATATCACACTCGCAATCCGAAAAGTGAGCAATTATTTCATTTAATAGAGAAATATCATTTCAGAAAAAAACGGTCCACTTCCAGCTCTTGGTCTACCTCAGGGCTGTCCGACCTGGGGTACATTTGCCTATCTGAACAGGGGTATATTTGAAGGAAAAATATATTTATTTCCAAAGATCCTAACACATAAAAGTTCTATTGAAACTTCAGTGGATTTTGGTATCTCACTGTGGCGATCAGCACGCGCGGCGACGGACTGGTTCACTCAAATTAGCAAACTCAAACTGCAACTACTGTAACACTTGACGTACAAACATTAACAAATATTAATAAGGAATTAACTACGCGCTAAAACTGTTTCAGCGTCAGCCTTAAATTGCGAGCTGTGGTGGAGTGTTAGCCTTTGCAGACTTTTCAACGCGTATCTGAGAAACTGCCGCCTGATCTCACATCTCACAAATACCGTGCATCAACAGAATTGCAGCCTTGTATTATTTCCACAGGCCTACACAAATTTCTTACGGCACGGAAGATAATTATTAGCGCAAACTCTTGTTGTGACGATTTACGCAGCATACTGTACTCCAATAGCGATTGATCGTCGAGTACGGTTTCGGAAACGTAACAGGGACAAAACAGCATTCTACCAGCGAAGCTAAACTGACCGGACAGACTTCACTGTCGGTCGGTAGTGCGGCAATTTTTATGGTGGGTTGTGCAGGAGGTCTGTAGTCATTGCTGTAGAAATCTGTGCTAATGACAGAAGGGAGTGACGAATCGTGGAACTCGGCAAATTAAGTTCTGGTTCACGACAGCACTAAATGCAACAAAGGCCTTTTGAGCTTAGAAATAAGGCCTCCTACCTAGTAAAACCTCAAACTCCTAGCAAGGAACTAACTGCAACTTTTGCGCATGGCTTTTAACTTCATTTCACTAAAGGTAAAGGTTTGCAATGTCAAAAATGTACTTCTGTCCGATTCTTTTAACTACAAGCCCACTTCTAAAAACACTCGCCGCGCGAGGCTGACACAAATGGTTCCAACTACCAACTGTGTTACCACAGTAGACACGGACGTCCAGATTTCGATTCCTGTGGGAGTTCAGTTTCCTGAAAGCAAGGAAGACGTTCGTTAACATCATCCAGACCAGAGGCTGAGAGGCCTTGTTTATTTGGAGGCCTTGTTAGAAAGGGATTATTCGGTGACCGAGTTAAAGAGGACAAGCTTGTAGCAGCGCCGTAAGATCTGCTGTTATGTCAACCCTGCTAGGCTAATGGTCGTTGCACGCCTTTAACATTAAACTATGTCGTTTTTGCATTTAATAAGGTCAACCTTAGCATTTCTCAACAAAACACTCGCTTTTTCGAATGGCTGAGACTACTATGATTTCTGATTTAGGCTTAATAAACAGTGAACAGAATTTTCTGAAGCTACCGGCAATGCAAAGAACCTCATTCGAACAATTATCCCTTTGTTTTGCATTTACCTTTTATATGATAGACATGCCCCTTCATTTGATAATGTATGCACACGGTGATTCACCCATGCAGATTACATTTTCCCCCACTGCATGCCACAAACATGGATTGTTACTTCATAACAATCTGATCAATAGCTTTCCACAAAAACTGCCAAGTTTAATTCGAATGAAGTTGCGCAGTATAAATGAAGCACAAATCTTGACCACTTTTACATCTGTTCACGCACTATTGCACCCAGAAATGTAGGGAAACCAGTAGAGTTGGCGTTTTCAAAGCAAACATTTAGTTTATTACCCGACTTCTAAATCTGGAACTCGTGTCTTTTAAAAGGTCTGAACACCTACTTTCAATTTTAAATGATTTATACAGGAAACTCACTCTTTTTAAGCAACTGCGCCAGTAAGCATGAAAACACTGCAATCTTTCCACATCTGAAATACTACAATTTAACGCATTCAGTTTTGTGCAACAAATTGCAGTTTTTTGGTTGACTTAAAAACTTTTTTTGTTGACCCAACAAAGATTGCCCGCCTTTCCGCTTTTGACAGTGAACATTGGAACGAGTATATTACTGATAAAAAAGGTTTAGTGGTTTTATTAAAACCAGTTCAGCTGCAAAGCGTCAAGGATCACTGTCTTTCAATATCGCAAAATATCAGGAACGAAACTGTAACCATGAGTAGACTGACTGGTCATAATGCACAGCTGCGTGTTAGATAATGCAAGTCTTGAGAAAGCCTGTGTTGGACAAACAAGCGCTAAGTTGTAGTTTCATCGATGCACGGACGACTGCCTCAGTCAGACATGGACTCCTACACATAAAACGACCTCTCACGTTTGCAGCAGACAGATATGATTAAAAATCACTTTTTTCACCAAGGGACTGCTGCGAATTAAAAGCAAAGGGCAAAGCATATACCGTATTTTCGGGACCATAAGACGCACCGGATTACAAGGCGCAGTATCAAAAATTGAATGTTAGCAGCTTTTTTTCATACATGAACCGCACCGGATGATAAGGCGCATTAAGTGAAACAAAACTTAGATAAGTCAAACTGTAGTCATCTCTCACCCAATAACTCCCGAGTGCCGGAGTCGCCAGTGGGAGTTTCATCTGAAATTGCATACCAGAGATTTAATCTGTCACACATGCCTAATCCGTTGACACGAATAGAGTAAAATAAAAGTTGTAGGCGTGTTTCAATCGGTGTGCACCAAGGACAAGGTAACCCGGAGCCCCGCAGAGTAATATGATCTGTGGTGTGTGCTAGCTACTCTCGGACGTTGCTCATTGCAATTGTTGTTGGTTTATTACGCAACATGATGGTCTGTTTACAAAAAAGTCGTTAACTGGCAATTCAATAAACAGCACCATTTACCACATACAATTGGTTCTCGATGAGAAAGCACAACCAGATTCATACATTTTGCGCACCGCATTATAAGGCGCACTTTTGATTTTTGAGAAAATTATAGAATTTTAAATGCGCCTTATGGTCCGAAAAATACGGTATGCACATGAACGTCAACAGATATTTTTCCATGGGAGGGCAACGTCGACATTTTACTTATCGTTTGTAACTTGCTGATGATGCAGTGCAGATGGATGTTCACAAAGCCCTTCAAACTTTTTGTAACACAAAGAAAATATCCCATGTTACTTCAACACACAAAAATTGCGCTTCGTAGCCTATAGTGTGTTATTGCAGCATACCCAGCAATAGCAGGGTATGTTACAATAACACACTATAGGTTATCTGAAGATTTTCAAAATATACTCTTTTCAAAGAAGCATTGCCATGGTCTTTAACGATAGAATCATTGCCATGACGTTTTTAATGAAGTCAGTAATCATGTCTTTATTTTACCCGGCAGGTCTTGTGAGTCATAACAACTAAACTTAACGATCGAAGCCTATTCCCACGGCCACGAGTCGGCATAGCATGGGCGTCGAGTACGAGAGTACGGGAGTATGCCGAACTCTCGCTAGTTTTCCGTTTTTTATTGGGCAGTTCTTTGTTAACAACTACTAAGACATTATTCTGAAGTTTCTTGAAACGTTTTCGACTAAATATGGAATAGAATACTTTGAAAACATGGAATAGAGTACGAAACAGTGTCACTGGTTAGCGAACAATAATGTTAAATATATGTTGTCTGTAATCATGTGGTTCTGCCTCCAACGCCAATGCAACGCGTCCTGCTAAGAAAGTGTCTGTAACCCTGTGATTCTGCCTGCTCTAATGCCGTTGTACAAAGTTCTGTTTTGTCCATTTTTATCGATCTGAGTTGTGCAGAGAGTATATGTTTGAACTATGGACTTCGTGTCTGGAAATTATCTCTGATCGACAATGACTAAACGTATAGGTTGAATTCTTGCTGTTCACTGAATATTCATTCCACTGTGACAGACCAACATAATGTTGAACGATAGATGCATGCTTGGACTGATAAGGCTGCTGTTCGCTTAAAGAATTTTAGGTACTTGTGTGTTTTCAAATTTTTATGATTCCAGTTTAGTCTGTTGTGAATGTGTTATAAAAGTTTTGAAAAAATTATGAACGATCGAATGATTGTGAATCGCCTGTAAAATATACATTAGTGTGGGAGACGCTTTGTGATATTTCAACCGATATTGCAAGGGCAAGTTTTTGCACCTTTTTTTAAACCTTCCTAAATACTCAGAATTCATGCAGTACGATGTTTCAAGCTGGTTCCAGGAATTTTTTGTTGCAACTTTTTGCAAATTTTATTTTTTACATGCAACTTTATTCTGTAACTCTTTTCAAGTACTACGGAAAATGAAAAGGTGTGATTTAAAAAACATGTCATAAAACTATTGCAATATAGTTCTGCTCTCTTTGATTTGCATAACCTGGCCAAACATTAGTCCAGAACTATATGCCAAATTGTTAAATTGACAAACAACTTCATGCAGCGTGGAGCGAAGTTTTAGCATGGAACACAAACTGTCGGCAAAAAATCGCCATTTTTCCCCAACAAATGTTTGGAAATATTTAGCATTATATGTAAATAAATCGCTTGAGGAAATCACTGTCGTTTAAAATGCTTGCGTATAAATGCAACTTTTTACTGCAACTTCGTTGAAAATAAATGCAAATTTCTCACGATATTATTGCAAAAAAATTGCCCTAGATATTACTTTGCAATTTTTTTCTTACGTCATATTTTGCGACGTCGCGGATTTCGCACGCCCGTATGAATTTCAAACTCGGCGCCTATGCGCCACAGACGTAGTCCAACAAGCCATGCACTATTATACTTGTGAAAGTATCTTGCACAAGCGTAGTTTTATTAAAACATCATCCACAAAAAGTGATTGTTTCTGGCGTTTTCTCCTGTTCATATTTAAGCCGACAAATAAAAAGTCTCCTTTCATTGAATCGACAAGATTTAAATGTTTTGATAGTGAAGTTCCAAGCTTCTACTTTGGATCAATGCCACCATTTGCTCATAAACTTTCCTGCAAAAGCGTTGGTACACCTCTCAATGTTATAAGTGCACGATCTGCAGTATGCTTTTTGCAGCCAGTATTACAGTTAAGCAAGAAATCATCGCCCGCCATTACGATTGCGCTTCTTATACAGTGCTGTATTTACAGTAACACACTTCGGATGTACACTAACACAGCACGTTCAATCGAAGCCGAGCAGAGATTTTGCTTTGAGGCACTGACTTACTTCCAAAGTAGGCATTCTACAAAACTTCCGAGCATATGAGAGGTGGAACCCGTTGTCATTTAATTTTCGAGCGTTTAATTCAAATTCACGTAAGTAGTTGATAAATGTTAACGCAAGAGTCTTTCGGATAAGAGAGTAGTTGGTCTCAAAATTGTACCGACCTAAACCCTAGCAACAAAGATATAGAAAAAGCATCAACAGCTAAAAATAAAATTTATTTTAAGCACACAAAAGACAACCACCCGTCAAGCAACCCTTCAACGAACTCAACCTCATGCTACTTTATATCACCAAGACAGTCACTCTCTAGCCTGCAGTTCAACTGCTTAAGTGCTGTATCACGAGCAAAGATTTGGACGAGGTGAAAATGTTCCTTGCCAAATCGCAAAACCACGCTGTCAATCAACAAGTGCGTTGCAACCAATCACAAACACACGTTACTCAAAATTACCGTCAACAATCGCTGTATTGCGACTGGTAATCGAAAAGAAGTAAGAAAAACACTTGCTGTCCGAAATAAAAACAATGCACAGAGTGGTCAAACACAGGGTCTCCAAACTTTTTTGTCAGAGGGTCGAATAAGCTTTTGTCCGGCCGGACATCTTACGTAATGAGATTGTTTCGAGGTATGCTGCATGCTACCAATCCAATAAATCATATTATTTTTTATAAGCATATTATTTTTTCATTACTGACAAAATGGCTTCGCGGGCCGTAGTTTGGAAACCTCTGGAAAGCGGATAGGTTTTGAGACGGTAGCTTTAAAAAGACGATAGATTTGGCGAAATCTAGCAGGGAAGATAGAGAGAGCTTTATTGTTTCATGTGACGCAGCTAATGAGCACAAGCACTGCTAAAAGCCATCATGCTAAAAAGTAACCAATTTTCAGTGAAATTTAGAACAAATGCAAACACAATGGCAAAAGAAGTGTTTAACAACGATCAGTGTTTAACAACGATTGTCGCTGTGTCATAGAGGATTGGTGAAGGACCATGGGAGGTCGTCTACTCAAACAACTCCGTTTGAGACTTGTTGACAGGTGTTAGGAAACAACGGTTGAAAATATAATAAACGCAGTTAGAAAACAAGCAAACAAACACAGAACACGGCGAGAATGAACAGAGCATGCCTATGTACATACGGGAGTAGATTTAGTCTTTATGAGAAACTTCAGTGCAGTCAAAAAATGTTCAACATCGGTCGAGTTTGATAATATCATCGAATAATTGGTAAAACTGAATGATTTAAGACTGCATGAAGCAGGGCAGGCACAACAACACAATGTTCGCAAAAAAAACAAAGATCACAAAAAAGCAGAAAAGTACAAGTGGAAGCTGATGGTGATGTACATGGGCTGTATTGTGCAAAGGGTTGCACGGCAGCTTAACCAAACTCTTATTGCGGAGATGGGATTTTTTCAATGCCTAAACAGTCAACTGTTCAAAACAAAGCCACCTCTTGCTTGTGTCCACTCTTACAATGCCACACAATGTTCACTCTTCTGATGTACAAAATGTCAAGTCTTCTGAGTAGTATAGTACATTGTCAAAACAAGATTGCAATGTCAATGTCATTTTGTCAAAAGAACAATGTTGTAACGTCAACTCCCTCCTCACAATATAAAATTGTCTGTTATTGCAATACCGATTCTTCTGTTCTCTCCGTATTGCACAAAGGGCTGCACGAATCCTACACAAACCCATAGGCGTAGCCAGGGGGGGCCAAAGGGGTCAAGCACCCCAAATATTAAAAAAATATAGTAATTTTGTGCTTTGAGAGGCGTTTTTCTAAACAAAATAGTGTTATTCGCCTAAAATCAAACATTTTGGCCCCCCCAAATTTTTGGGCTGGCTACACCACTGCACAAACCCCCACCTTCGAGATGTGATTTTTGTAATTAAGCAAAAATATTTTGTTTTTGGAAGGTCTTGATAACTTCTGGAAAGTTACAGCTTTGCGAATATTAGTGTTATAATGCCGAAATGAGCTTGATTGCATGTTACTGTTGTGTGCACATTCTCGCTATTCTGCACATAGTTGAAAGTCGAACCGGGTTCGGACGCAAGTTTGTCAAAACGTTTCGGCACGATTTTGGGCCTGCATACAAAATTTCGAACCACAGACACCGTTCTCGCTACTTGCTGTCGAAGCAATCGAGTTGAATAATTTTAAATAAAAACAATTAATTATGAATATATGGTCATAATTAGTTTGCGACGACACCAACCCTCTGCAGTTTCGCATAACTTGACTCACTCGGTAAAATTGGTTTTCGGGCCTAAACCGGGCTTCAAAAATATATGTGGAGCTCCTGCCGGGTTCGGGATTCAAAATGAGGCCAGTTTATAGCTCTCGTTCTCCAACATCTTAGGATTTGTAAATCCTCACAGCTTTTTCAATCTTCCTTCGACAAATCGGACACATCCTCAGAGCATTCGTGCATTCCAAACAACAGCAGACGTGTGAGCAGGGAATGAAAACAACGTTGGAAACTTTGTCCAAGCAAACCTGCCATAAAATAATAACAGCACAACGTAAACTACGTGATAATAAAAGCAGGTCAGTGTTTACGTAGATGTACTGTGTGTGACCCTGCGAAATCACATTATCATGCACATAAAATTTAGCTGCATTTCAGGAAAATAAAAACAAACGCTGATGAAACCAAAAGAGGAAGAAGAAATTGAAGGGATTCGGGTACTAATAGAACGGGACAGTTGGGCAATCTCCTCTATTTTCTTTGTTTTTGACAAATGATCAAACAAAAGCAAGGAAGTAGAGAGCGCAGCTTGACTAGAGGATATGAAACGTACTGTACATTCCCGTTCTCAGTGGAAACAATTACTGGACATGTCAAGCGTCTAAATGTATGCTCTGTCACTGCGAGTAGTGCTTAATAGCTAAATAAGAAACGAGCTCTAAAAATATAAACAAATATGAAAGAAAGCACGGGTGGTTACACATATAAAGCAAAAAAAAGGACCACCGATGGTCTACTGGGAATTTCTAATGGTCCACAGAGAGTTTCATAAATCCTTGAAACGTTCCTGGTAATTGTAACCTTTGCTGTACAAAAGTCATGCAAATCTAGACTAGTTGTTCATGAGGTGTCAGCATAGCAAAGTGGTATATCGGGAAATTTAAAAACAAGTGGCCCATGGACTAAAGGTTGAGAACCACTGCTGCAAACCTACAGTGTAGAAATTGCGGACAAAATAAAAACACAAACGTTTAACCTTTTATTCAAATATTGCCAAAAGGCTTTGCAACAATAACTGAATGGGATGAAGCTCTCAAGGATTAGTTGCTAGGGGTAAAGCCTCAAGTTGATCCAAGGTCTACGTATATTAAAATTAACATGCCTGTTCAAATTAACCTAACCCTTGAATGTAGTTGTCCCAGGAAATATCGGTAATCGTCGTCAATTTGGATTTTGGAATTCCTGGTTATAGGTTTTTTATTCAACGCCAAACACCGGTGGAATATTCCTAAAATGTAAAAGCTGGAAAAATGCTGCGATTTCACAAGATGCCACAACTCGCTCGTTTTTTTTGAGGATGTGGGCGTTGAGTAAGGATGTGGGCGCTTTTAAGATAATGGTTTTAATATCGTATTAGTTTCATGAGTCTCAAACGTTTCTGCTGGTTTAGGTGGTAAGGAAACGAATGAGTGAGTTGGCCCCAAAAATTGTATCATATTGCTTTTTCCATAAATATCTTGGAAAGCTGGTTTTTCGCTTGAAGATGACACAATTTCCGTTCATAGGAAGGTTTTTAATTTATTTAAAAAAACGCCATCAACTGTCTTTGCAAATTGGTTCATGACAAACTTGGATCTGAATACAAACAGGCTATTGGAAATATCATCGCACTGGATTGTGTACTGTGAAAGAATACATCAATGTCATCAAACAGAGCCGTCACGCCCTCAGTGCAGCGGTTGATAAGGAAACGTACCACATCATACAACAGGATTTTTTAAGTGGCATGTTGACGTTCATGCTTCGCACTTGTCTCACTGCTTGCAAAACTGCTAGATCTCTTCTTCGAGCTTGGATCAATTGTGCTTGCATAAGAGCTTTTTTATAGTTTACTTTCGTGCAGAATCGCCTTGTGGCGTGTGCTTTTGCACCGGTTTCAGTTGTGCATCAATTGTTTCAGGGAGGGTGTTCAAGCAATAGAAACAGCGCGTTTAATCAACAAACAGATAATTTTGTGTTGAGTATAGACGCTGTACTGCTCAAAAGTGAGCTTGGCGATCAAAAGATGGTGATGAAACACATGTAACAAATTTGCTAATGGTGAAAAGGCATTGCTAGGGTTAATTTCGATTCCAGTTTTTGAGAGTTTGTTTTCAGAAAAAGAAGAATGGTGTTTTCGGCGTTGTCTATTTGCTCATAATGAGGATTTTACAATGGTACCAGGAAGAATTGCGTTTAACAAAAAATAAAACGAAGGTAGGGAAATAAAGGATGGAAACGGAAGCTTGCGGTTGACCTCCCTTAAAATACTTTGTTACATCCCTTGCATAACTCCAAAGCAAGAAAAAAACTCAAATCAAGTATCGCCATATACTGGCTACAGACACAAGATTTATCTACCGCATGTTTCTGTCACGGAGTCAGCAATTTTCGTTTAATTAGGCACACTGCACAAGCAAACAAACCTTGCAAACACGTTCATGTTCCAGTTCTTGCAATTTCATTTCCAGTTTTTTCACACTTTCATTTCCATTTACCGCACTTCTTCGTGGTAAGAAAGACCCCGGATTTGGGGTGTTCTGTGAAACATGCAATGAGTGCACGTCAAGTGAAGCATTTGCAACGTGAAGAGCAGTTTATATTGCCCAAGCACGTTAATGCTTATCTGTTGCAGTAAACAAAAAAGATTTTCATGCATCAGTTTCTCGAAAATGCAGGCAAATGTCATCGGGAGGAAAAAATTATTATTAGGCGTTTTACAAATCATCTATAATTTTCATTTTAATTCCAGAAAAGCATGATCATTTGGCTCTAACTTGGTGAAGAGCACCATTTTAGTCAACGTGCCATTGAAGCAAGCTTCCGTTCCTAAACTATGCGCAGGCCTCACTGCAACATACCTGTCCATAATTTTGTGCAGTTTATAAGTATGTCAAGTTCACTGATGCCATCATCGACACATTTTGTCAATATAAGGGTAATACGTCACAGTTAAACGAAACCTGATGACGTTCGTCAATGCAACGCGTCTGGAACCTTTTTTAGAAATATGCGAAAGATAATTATGTCATATGCTAAGTTATGTGAAGAATCGTGGAAGCAAGATTTTGTTTACAACAGCAAACGCTCATGCGAGACAAAGCGCACACACTCAAAAGCACACAAACACGAACTCATAGACATAAACACAAATACAAACAAGCACACGCATGCATGCATGCACAAAAGCGAAACCCAAGGCAACGAATTTAAAACTGGAAATTGTCACCACAACACCCCCAATCCACACTCAAACAAAATAACACAAGTCATCTCTGAATTCATGCCGTTCACACAACTGCAAAACAACACGCTGTCCCGTGTGATCAGTCTCGACATATTTGTGCCGGCCTATTGCTGATATGTCAAACGGAGCTTTCATTTCCGTTTGAACTTTAAGACAACACTGTTTCTACCGGGCAGTGTCGGAGGTGATACGTTCAGTAAGTTCTTGCAAAGAAGCATCGAAGTCATAACCCGGAGAGTTTTTCGCCTCAACACACACGCCAACACAACCGCACATTTAAACACACAAATACAGCACACTGATTCAACGTCGGTGAACACACAAGTACACACGTAAATCGTCTGCACGTACACAAGCGCACACGCTTGACTTTTGGAGAAAACTGTGTTTGAATCCAGATGCAACAAGTAATGCATGCAAACAGTTCAACGAAAACCAAGGTAACAGCAAAAATGAAAATGTTTTTCAAGGCAAATTTGAAGACGTTTCTGTTTTCGATTAATTGCCCAAGAGGTCTCCTCTCAAGACAGCAGTTGAAATTTCGTAGTGGATGAACCTATGTCGGTCAGCTTCAATTCAGACGAAACTATGAAAAGCAAAGAAAAAACACATATCCCACCTCTTGAGATTGTATATGAAGGTCAGCTGCAATCTGAGTTGTATTGATTGGTGCACCTTTGACAGGAATCAAGGAAGGTGAAGTTTGGACGATGTCGAACTGCTGAGAAATTGCAGGTGGAGCTGCGCTGCTAGTGGCTTCATCAGCAGATGTCTGCGAAACAACAACGGTTGTCTGGTATGACTCGTTAGGTGAAAAATTCATGAGACAAGATCAATTCAAAAATCTCTTTGTTTGATGGAATTCTGATTTGATGACAATTTAAAAAAACTATTTCGCCTGGTACGTTTCTTTTAGAAAATTTGTTCTTGTCAAATTTTCAAGCTTCATCTGGAGATGTAGATGCACAAATGGAAGGAAAACTACGGCAGACAAAAATGTGTATTACAACTTCCAAACCCTCAAGTCTAACCTTACCCATTTAGAGATGGGAAAAAGCTTGATAAATATGCTTCTGAAATAACTATAAATACTGTTAAAAGTGTACCTATTATCTCGCTTGTGAAGTTGCTGGACGTCAATTGTGATTTGATTCTTAACTTCACGTACGGAGAGGCGAAACAAAAAGCCAAGCTAGCAAGTTTTGCAATATTGTACACGCCATTTACCTCCATAGGTCTGAGTGTTTCCTGCTGGTAAATTGGACTTTCTCCAAAATGGCTATTGGTCACATAACTTCTGTTTGTCTCCACAGTAGGATCAGATTCCATGTGTTCCTCTCCATCCTGCAAGCTAAAAACACAGCATTTGTACCGCGTAGAAATGAGCAAAGTAGGTGATGATCTTGAAAGGTGGCAACGAGCTATGATTTCAATCAGAAAAAAAACATGCTTTCGTTCTCTTTTTCTACGAACAAATAGGCAAACAAGTAAACGAACAAAAAGTGTCAAGAAACAAACAAAACTTTTTGATGGAACAACTGGCACGCGACCTCTTTTCCATTTCTATTGGCATACGCTAAACCTAAGGTTGATCAACCAGTCCTTCACACATTTTTTTGCAGAAGCAACAGGTTTGTTACGTGTTTTGTCTTTGTTCATTGAACTCATGCCTTCGCATGAAATCATTCGGACGCTCATAACCGATTCAAAACAATTGCGGATAGTGTGCTAGACAAATTTTGAAAACGTTTTCAGTTTGACACGACTAAAATTGCTCTAACTGAAATCTTATCTTAAAACTGCAGATATTCTTGAAACTGGTTTCTAGATTGTTTTCATTCAGCTTATTTCATTAAGATTAAAAAGCCAATTCTGGTTCCGACCGGATGGCAATTGTTTTAGCACGTTTTGAGTTCGGAGCCAGTGTGTGGAAGTTATTCGCATTATTCCGTTGTAGTGAAAACTTCGAACATGATTTAAGAACGCGATTTTGTCTTCCGTGAAAAGCGCACTATTACTCTAGCAACGTTATTCGTTTTAAGAATGCATTTTTACTATACGCTCTACTGGCAGTGTGGTTATTTATTTCCCATTTCGCTTTTTTCTTGCCCCGATATGAAAAATATTTCTTGCCCCTTCACACAAACCTTCGTTAAAAATGTTTTATTTTCAAACACGAACTAATGTTGATTATGTCGTAGCAACTATGAAGCGCTCTGCGCACAGGGAATGAAACCAGGCACTGCGAGTAAACATCGCCGTTATATTAAAATCCAGGTCACTAGCTCTTTCGCCACAAGCGCTTGTCAAGTCCTGAGTATCTGTCCGTAATCTTTCAGTTTGTTTCAGTCATCTAAATTCCGCTGAAGTGGCAATTTAGAAAGTCATCAGGCAACCTACGTGCGTTTGTGAAAAGTGCAGGGCTTTTCAGTCACCTCTCAATTCGTCTTGCATGAGTAACTGCAAAACTGTTGAGAAAATTAGATTTTTTACCATACTGCATTACTTGGAGCATGCCATCATGACACATTCAAAATTTACAAGAAGAGTGTTTAAAACTTTGATTGTGTATCCTGATTGATCAGTAACTCTTCTTGTCTTTTCATTACTTTTCACCAGCCCTTAACCTATAGATTCCTGTAAAAGCTTTCCAACATGAAAATCCCGGCGCATTGGCTGAGGATTAACAGATTAAGATCTTTTACCCTGACAGGCTACACTGCATTACAGGCAAGTAACTGAACTAGGCTGAAGAAAATCATGCTCGCAGCCGTGGTGTAAAAAGTACAGTGCACAAACAAAACAGCAAGAAACCTGTCGTATTTTGGTGATGAAGTATTACATGGAAACGTGGGATTATAGGCAAGTTATATGCTCATGCTATTAGACGATTGGAAATAGAAAACAAAGCCATATAAATCACTACCTAATTAGACTGATGCTATTCTTGAGTTTCTTTTGCTCCCACCAGCTAAACCCAGAACCGGTTAGCTAAAAAAGCTCCAATGCAGTTCCCGTCTCAAACGAATATTGATATCAAATAGTGTTGGAGTCCTGAACTCTAGTTTTGCATGACACTGGAGTTTTCGAGATGAAATAGGAAACATCTATGTGCTTGGTCATGTGTGTTGTCTGTGTGAATTTATTTAAATTACCGTCAAATTTATAGCTGGTTTTAAAATATTTTCCATAAAAGCACAACGGGTGCACAATTCGAGCAAATAAAATGCTCATTAAGACAGTTGTGGATAGTGCTGTTGACTTTTATCAAGTCAGGTTAACTTTTACTTTTTCCAAGGCAAGCTTTGATATTAAATTGAACAACACAATAGGTTGCAGTTGCGGGCAACAGCACAAATGGAAAAAAAAGAAAACCGTAAAACTTGATATCTGTTTCTCACTTCTGTGCTTCAATCACTGCGTCCAACAGCTGTTCTGCTGATTCATAACCAGCCCTGTTTTGATCAATCCTCTTCTTCATCATTTCGCCTACGAGTGATTTGTCGAATCCCATTTCTAAGAAGCAGAAAAAACAAATATTTTAAAGCAGAAGATCACTAAGTACTACTTCCTCAACGTGTCTAATTTATCCGCACATTAATATATTTCAGGTAACACAATGTTCAGGCTCGTCCAGAAACAAAATGTAGGATTAAAGCTTTGCTAACACACCCCGTACGTAACTAGACAATAGTTTGTAATAGCAAGCCGATGGATAGAAAATTAAAAAATATGAGTTGTTTTTGCAAAAGCTGTTCTGGCATTTTCAAAACCATTTTGCTTTTCATTGAAGTACAGAATGTTTCAAAAATATCGTTATCATCTTGATACATATATCTGAGTAGCTGCTTAGTCTACTGGGCGTATAAAATGGAACAGTTTTATTGCTTAGTGTATAATGATTTCACAAGCTGTTGGTGGAATCTGGGTTTCCAGACAAGTTCTTCTAATGGACTTTTTCGGTATTCACATAAATGCTTCCCGACTTTTCTCAACTATCTCTTCCAGTATTGATGGTCATTCATATCTTTTGGCTCTACACAAGCAACTTTCCTCTTTTAAACTTTTGTGCCACTTTTTATCTTCCGCTGATACGTTTTATGAAATTATCACACAAATGCAGTTTCAAATCGACTATGTTCAAACCTATTGTTTCACAACAAAAGCGTTTTTCTGTTGATGTGACAGTCATTTCTTTGCCAAAAATAATAAAGGCATGAAGCATAAATAAAACATTTGGAGTTCTTTCTACACATGTTGTTGAAATTTAAAATCATTTGAAGTTAAATAAAAAACATTGCGTGGTGATAACAAACTTTCGGAAGACGCTTGTGAAACCGGAAACAGGATTTGTGATACAGGGGTAGATCATCGGCTGACGCGAGGTTAGTTGAACATTAAATTAGGGTTGACAGCGTTTCTCACACACATGCGTTTGATAACCAATCACATGATAACAAACCTTTCAAATGGGTACAATTAGGGACTTTCGGAGACCCTCATTCTTAAAGACAATGACTTGGGGACACCCCGTTAGCTTTTGTGGCATTAGTGAAAGTGGTGTCGTTGTTGTTTGTGCACCTGAGGGTTCTACATGCGGCACAACAGCTGCATTCAATGAGACCCAACCTGCGATCATATGATAAGACCCAGTACTTTCTTTGATTAAACATTTCACCCATCTGCGTTAATTTTTATCAGTTCTATACAACCTACCAATGACTGTAGCAGCGACGTTGGACCGCATGGCCTGCTCGAGTAGACTTGTCTGGACGAGTACTGGTTCTGGCCGCCTTTGAACCCTGTCATGTGAAACATCACAAGACTGTAAACGCAAAAAAAACGATCATAAGTATCTTCCCCAAACTGTTGAAAACAAATACTGAAGACATTAATGTGCAAAGACACCGTTTGGTTTGTGGTTGTCGAACAGCTGCCCTCTTGCAAAATAATCATACAGGTCACTTCATTAACAATAGCATGAAGAAGTATGTTTCTGAACACAAAGGCCAGTGAGAACAAAATCACTGAAAAAAAGGGAAACAATTAAATGCTTTGACGTACAGACAGAAGGATGGTGACAACAACAACAACAGACAATAATGTGTCATTTCAGTAAACCTTCATGATCTATACCACTACTGATGACAGTGGCAACGAACACAACCGAGAAAAGCCTCTACCGCTCAACGAGGCTGCACGAAAACAACAGACATTTTTGCAAAAGCTGCTGCACCAGAGGTGAACACCTCTTGAGTACGTTTCGATGAATTTAGTTATTTGTTCTTAAGGTTCAACTTGTTCTTAGGTTCAAGGTTTGAAATTTGAAAAACTTAGAATGTACTGTATATTCAGATAGCATAAAAAAATTGCGTACTGACGCTTTAGGTTTCAAAATTAAATGTTTTGAAAGAATAACTGATGACCATAATTCATATTACATATTTACGCATTTTTCTGAGTTGTCGTAATCAACTTACAGCGCTGGTGGAGCCACGTCGAGGCCAGGAGCTCTCGGTCGGGGCCGATTGATGTTCGGGAATCGTGCAACGATGGCATGAACAAATTCAGGACCTCTCTGCTGCAGTAGGAACTCACAGGTCGGATACCACTTCGCGTGTTCGACCCAGGGATCATCGCTTTGCCTCCAGTTCTGCAAACCTCCGTTGCAGTAGAAGCACTTCACTCGATCTCGAACTCCTGAGTAAAGGCGTTTGTTACATTTGCATCATCATGAGAACTACAGCTGTTCAAAATGATTGAAACTGCAACTCAAATCGAATTCGCAGTCACCGATATTTAGCGTCAAATTCAGTGATAACTCAGTCCGAACGGTACTAGACCATCTTGGTAAAGGCACCACCCGGCTAAATTCACGCCAGAAGTTTGGATCACGAGGCGATCAGATAATGCTTTCGCTGCATTAAAACTTCAGATTCTTTCTCTGCTTTGACACTACGCTGGAAAAAAAATGCTGTTGGGTTCGTCAGATGTTATCCAGGGGGTATGACGAAGATCTGACCTCTCAGCGCATCTACTACAGCAGTCTTATGGAAGCGATCAATGTTTCTTGCACAACTATGCTGCAAATACAACATTCTGCAATGGTGCTTGCGCTAACATGAAAAATAAAAATCCAAATAAAAACATATTTCTACATCCTCAGAAACGCAGGTTTCTGAAAAATATTATTTGAAGATTACAAACTGGCATTCTCGAAAGAGCTAACGTGACGCAACTGTGCTCCTTCATCGTCTCCCCGGCACGCGTCATCGGCGACGCAGTCCCAAATGTACGTCAACGTCATCACACATAGAAGCTTGTGAAAATACATTTTGGATTTGATTTGGTCTGTCTTAGCAGTAATTGAGAAAGAATGTTTTCTTGGTAACGTTTTCATACGTTGATCACAAAGAGTTGTGTCGTCATAACTACAGAGCAACAAAATTATTGGAGAGCGAAAACATTTTGTCCAACCGTTTGGCGTTTGTGCCTGATAATGTCTATTTTGGAAAGAGAAGAATCGATAACGCATGTTTCGTCATCTTTTGTCTAAGTTTTTCAGCTTTTATCACTGAAAATCTTCAATTCTTTGAAAAACGATTTGGTACGTAACTGAAACCACAAACGTTGCTATCAAGAGTTTCACAAACCTAACGAAAACAATCCAGTCTCCGCGAGAACTCCAGTGGCGGCTCTGGTGAAGTGCCAGTTGATGAAAGTGTCCAGTCTGTCTCTCACTGAAGCCATGCTTGGTGTGACAGGAAACTCGCATGGAAACATTATCCGAAGATCTCTTTTTTGCTGCTCCGTAAGTTGGTTCAAAACTGTGTTCATCACTGGTGATCTCTGAAATTACAAAATCTCACGTTGCTCATGATAAGCTACGATACATTATCAAATTATAGCTAAACAAAGTTACAATTTTCTCCAATTTCAATCAGTAAACAGACGTAATTTAGAATATTGTGTTTTTCCAAGAGACTTTCTGAAGTAAAGATTTGATCGTTAAATACATGCTTCAAGGGTGAATTGGAATAAAGCTATGTGCAGTAGCACAACCCAGAAGATTTCCTAGCTTAAATTTGATACTACAGTAATTAAACAAATGCCGTCTTTGCACAATAACAGACAAAACAACCAACGCCTTTTTTCCACCTTATTCACTCTGTTCACCTTGACAAAAGCTTGAAAGCAATCACGGCACGAACACACGTGCGAGGCTTTTTCTAGCTGTATTTTAGGATTACAACTTTGGTGTTTGACTTACCTTAACTAACTATTAGCAAAAAGATATTGAAATAAAAGCAACTACCACTTTAGCCTCACTTTTCAGGTATATGCTAATCACAATCATCAGCATACGGGAAACCTTTTTCCAGCAGGTTCGGCAACCACTTACACGGAATAAAAGTAATTACCAATATTTTTGACTCCGACTGTAATTAAATATTTTCCGTTAATCATGATACGTAAATGTGCAACGTCTGAAATCTGATTCTAATTATACTGCACAGTTTTCTTCCTAAACATAAAGTGAAGAGAAAAAGGTTGATGTCGGCGGGGCAGAATTCCTAAAAATCGTAAGCATCTTTGGCGTTTCAAAAGGACCATCCCCATTGTCTTACGGTTTAGGCATTTCATTCAACAAGTGACTTTTTATTTAGCAAGCGATACAATTGCCTTCACCCTGTCTGCCCTAAATTTTTTCCTCTACAATTTGACAAATGCTGCCTTCATTCACTTGATTTTGACAGGCTTTGCGGAGATAGAAAGGCTAAAGCCTCCCTCTCTTTCTTAGTCTATAACCCTAATCTAATTAATATTATAAAACAATTTAACCTATTTGTCAAAATGCTGCCCATTTCTTACAACCTGACTGTTCACGTGCGAATGTAAATTTAAGTCTGGTACACGAAAAGCGGAAGTGCTAAATAGCCTTATAATAAATACTACGGCCAAAGCAAACGATACAACTGACATCTTGCAGACGTTTCGATAACAACTGTTATCATCTTCTGTGCATAGCAATAGAACTGCAGTGATCTTGCTGCAGGTTCTTATTGGTTATTCAGGAGAAAAGCGCTGTGAAAAAGGAAAAAACGCAAACGGCTGTTTCGGTAGTGACGTAGTAAATTTAAGTCGCTGAATAATTTGTATTACTCATGTTTATGTGTTAAACTGACAACACAACAGGTGGATCTAATCCGTATTTAATTCTAATTGAATTTACGAGGCTTAAGAAAAGTTCAACTTACGAAAAGCTTGCATCCAATCAGAAATAATAAAAAAGGAAAACAAATAAAACAAAGAGATAACTTCACTCCTTGTTGTATCCAACCATCCACTAACCTGTCTATCCAGGTCTGGGATGTTTCGACTTTCACACCCTTGTGCCATGTTGCAATGCGGAAAATGAGTGATATGTTCAGTGTTCGGATTATCCAATCTTCTCCAGTTTCGCAATACGCCTCCACAGCAAAAACATTGAGTTCTGTCCAAATTGCCCAAATAAAACCACCCTGAGGCTGCCATGTCTTCTGCTGGTGGAGCTGAATCACTGGGCCAGCCAGCGCCAAAGGTTAGGAATCTGTGTCTTTCCCGAAACAAGTTAAGCGAGTGTATCAGTCTGGCCTGATCCGGATTTGGGATGGCCGCAAGCTGGCGGTAGATTGGGATGTCGTTGGTAGGTGCGGGAGTGTTTACTGGTCTTGCTGTTTGAAAGTTGCTGATGTCCAATCCTGGGTAACTGCCTGGAGTTCTTTGACTACATAAAAGTGATATTGATTAGTGAAAGCTCTTTAAGCAAAAAATAGTAAAGTATCTCAAAAGGTACCGAAGAATGCTACAGTGCTTTGACTTGCATTGAATTTACCCTGAGTGTTTATAAAAATATTTCAAAACATTTTTAGTTCTTCACTGCACTTTGGCTAACTACTCACCAGCTAGACAAAATGTTCAACAGCGTCACCTCTTGCTGGAAAAACTCCCGTAAGTACGCCAAAGCAAACAGCCGATTCTTAGTGGAAGTGATATCATTTGACAAAAGGTTGAATGCAACTCATTTAGAGTCCGTTATGATGCGTTTGTTCGTGAAACGTTTATCGATGGAACCCTAGCCTCGAAACCAATGTTTCATGTTGCACGGTCAACGGGAACAGTTCCGGTGGTTTTAAGACCACGTGGCTTTGAGATTAGGTTGTACCCTGGTTAAAATGAGGGATTTTGGTTGCAATGGGTTCTGGGTTATCAATAGCACCGTGTTCACATTGCCAAAAACAAGCAAAGTAATGCGAAAACAGGCCTGGTATAGGAAATGCACAATAAATGAAGTCATCTCAGGATTAATGCAAGTTACCCACATTGCGTTGCCATTAAGCTGCAACCTGGATTGTCCTTCAAAGTAAGAAGAGAAACTGTTCATCGCCGGTCCTGTTTGTTGGGGAGGATACTTTCCAGACAAACCAGAGTCTGTCGAGGACGCGTGAAATGAATCAACCTAAGAAGAAATTGGAATATTATATTAAGCTGAAATTCAAACTACTCCAAGAGGTTTCGCACTGGTTTTAAAACCACAAACGTGTGCTCTTTGTATGTGTCAAGGGTCTCAACATCTATTTTCAAAAACACAAGCTTGCATACGGCTTCGAAAGCTATCGCATGAAGATTAAAGCATGGGTATACCATTCATACATCTATGCAGATAGGACGCAAATGATTAGATTATAATGTACTTCAGAACTTAGATAACACTGATTTTGGTAGGTATAACCCGCAACTGTGATCACTAAAGTCAGGTGGAAAAAACATTTTTGATGAATGTTTTCAATGCAACAAGCAACAACTTGTATATGAAATATTGCAAAAAGTTTATTGCAGTCATTTTCGGAAACACCAAAAGATACCGGTTTGTTAACGTTTCCAGTCATTTCGCATAAAGGCTCGTTTCCACATTTGTCCACTTTTCTGACGAATAAACATGTTGACCTTTAGACGCAAAGATTTGGTCACTTGTTAGTCCTCAACTTGCGAGCTTCTGATTCTGACAGGTGCAAATGCTATAACTGCAAATATTAACGCCAAGTGCGTAGTTAAAAGCGAAGTTGTAAACAAGCCTCAATTGAAGCCCTAACTCGGCCCTAGCTCAAAATCACAGGCCCGAGCCGGACACATATTTGTGAAGCCCGATTTAGGCCCGAAAGCCAAATTTACCGATTGAGTCAGAATCTGCGCAACTCCTGCGTATTGGTGGCGTAGCAAAGTAAAAATGATTCAATAATTCATACTTAATTATTTTTATTGAAGATTTAATCAACTCGAATGCTTTAACAGTAACCGACGACAAAAATGCCCGTCGGTGCGAGTTGAATTGAGTTTTTTTGCGAGAATTGGGAATTTGCAACACAAAAAATCATGGTAAAAGCGCCAGGGCACTGAAAATCGAGTCGTTGCACTTTGACTGATGGATAATCTTTTTCACAAATCAGGTTCATATCAAAGTGTTGCGTATATATTGGAAAGAGCTGCTAGCTAGATGATCAACGCAGTTGCGTAGAGAGTGCTGGATCGCAAGGGTCTTTCTCGGCTGATCAGGCATATTTTGTATGTGAAATATTTTGACAAATTTAAGCCCGAACCGGGCCCGAATTACAACACTGGTTAAAAGTGTTAGTGACAGATTGACGTTGACTGAGATTAACTGGATTTAATATTTTATATTGGAAAGGAAGTTTGGATTGCGTTTAAATTCATAAAGTACTGTATGGACAAGTGAGTTGAACTTTTTTGTATACTGTCATGCGCTTTTGTAATTCACTGATATAATCACCTATTCGCAAGCTCTTTTGTTATCAAGCTATAAAATATGAGATCGAACAGTTAAGTTTGAGATTTGGGTTTCTCTTGTAGACTGTTACTTGCTGCCGCCTCACTTCATTTCTGGGTTTTATAACTGAAGCAAGGATAAGGACCAACATTTTTTGAAATAAACCCTTATTGAGCAAAGGGTAAGCCACTGTTACGGCGTTTTCAGAATATTTATTTCGCCCTTTGAGTAAGCATCATCAACTCATATCAAATAAAAGAAACAGAAGATTGGACTGAAGGCTTCACGAGAGTCCCTCAATATTTCTATTGCTAGTTTCATCGACAAACGAAACATAATCAAATCATGGTCATTTGAATTACATTGATGCTGAAACGTTTGACTAGTAGCGTATCACAGATCAACGAAGAAGGTTCATATAAATATATGTAACCTACTTTAAACAAAACTGCTGTTCCAGGTATTTCTGGATTGTTTTAAATTTTGATCCAGAACCGTCGCCAGAAAGTCTACAATGAGGGCTTGACATTACAAATTTTGTCAAAAACTCCGCTGATTTGTGTGGTGCTTCATATTTCCATTCGGAGGCTTCGAGTTTTGTTTGGGGAAGCTAAGCCCACTAAAGCCCCTTCCCGGTGGTGACGGGACTGTTTTGATCTACACCAATTGCACAGTACCATCAAATGCTGCAAATGCAATTGATAATCAGCTACAGCAAACGCATTGGTGGAGCTATGCTCTTTTGGAACGTTCGGTTTCATAGCAAAAATGTTTGTTTTTCATTTGTCCTGAATCGTAGACAACAGATTATAGCTATCATTTCATCTTTCTAAAAATTACTTCAAATGTTTCGAAGTTGTTTTCAATTCGTGAAATAAAAACATTCCAACGTCTATTTGTATGACTTTGATCAATATTATTTTCTATAAAACTGCCAGCAAACGGCAACCTTACCTGTGCGTTTCGACATGAAATGGATCTATACGAGATGAAAGATTCCGTAACTTGATAGAACAAGCGAAGCATTTTACTTCGTCAAAATGCCCGGTGAAATAGAAACCGGCAGCTGCGAATTTTTGAGCGTCAATTGGAACTGATGGTGGGAAGTTGTGGAAGGAAGAGAGCCGGCGCAGTTCTTTTCGGAAATCATCTGCAGATAACGTCAGCAATATTAAACCAAGCTTGACAAAAGCTTGCCGAGGCTTTGGTGTCATAGGTCTCAGCTACAAAGCCGCCACTGTGGTAAATGACTGTGTCATTTGAGCTGGCCTGTTCAGCAGACACAACAATTTTTGCTTTTTAACTGTATTACTTGAAGGGCTAACAAGCTTGTTATCAAGCAAAAACCTCACAAACTCGATAAAATTTGACAGACAAAAAAGCCTCCATAAGCTTTCTTTATCTTTAGAGCATTCACATACAAATAAATTTTGTTTAAGGGCTTGAAACTAATGAAATTCTGAAGATGAAGAAAGTACGGCGATCCTAAAATATGTGAAAACCAAAAAATTCTGAGCGTTTCAAAAAGCCGTGTATGCCCTAAGCAAACATTTGTTTCATCATTTTATGATAAATTTTCAAGAAACAATAACGCTGCAAGCAACAATTCAAATGAAATCATGTCGAACGTTTCGAAAAACAGCTGTTTTTATCGTAAACAAAGATCTCATGAAGCGTGAATCTGATACGTCACTGAATAAACAGGCAGCAAGTGAGACTTGACTTAAACCATGCCTCACCTTGGATAAATGTTCCCGTGAGGGTATTGAAGGATGAAAGGGGAACAGAGCGATGCTGGTTTTCAGGACGATTAATTCGAATCTCACTAAGAGCTGCAGAAACACCGCGTAGGATGTTTTCTTGGGATTGCTGGTTAAGCAAACAAGACAGTTCATCTCTGATGCCCAGCATATTTGGCCTGCTATTGGGTTCTTGTAACCAGCACCTGGACATTGCTGATTCCAAGCACTTGAGAATGTCACGATCCTGTTTTTCTGCAGTGGAACTATTTTCACAAATTTCAATGTGTTTAGTGTCAGGGCGTCCACCCTGTTTGACATTTTCCAAATAATTTGATGTGGATGAAAAGCCAGAAATAGGCAACTCACGAGCCAAAATGGTATAAATGATCAATGCAAAACTGTAGGTGTCCTGTTCTTTTGCAGGTCGACAGTTTCCACTTAGTTGTTCAGGAGCAGAAAAAACAAGCTCTGTTTGAATATTGTTTTGTTCTGATGAAGCTTTTCTGGGTTTGGTGAGTTCTAACAATTTTGCTTCACCAAAGCCAGCAATTTTGCAGTGCAATTTCTCTGAAAGCAAAATATTACTCGGTTTAAGATCACCGTGAACCACAGGTTTCTTCTCACTGATGTTGTGGAGAAAAGAAATCCCATTTGCGATTTCTGAACAAAACCGCAGCCTCAAAACCCAGGTCATAACAATCCTTTTGTTCAACAACATATCTCTTAAGTTTCCGGCGTGCATGTATTCCATGATCAATGCCATTGAGTTAGACCACACTACCCATCCGTAAAAATGCAAAATGTTGTTGTGATAAACTCGTTGAATCCGTTCGAGGTTTTCTTTCAATCTGCGTGAATAATTCAAAGAGCATGTACACCTTGAAATCAAACAGACTTGGAAGCGCTCAGAAAATATTTTTTGAGATTTCTACGTGTGGACAAAGCAGATAGTCATTTGGGGCAAAACCTCTGCGGGAAAGTTTCTAGAAATTTCAAAGCAAACAGGTCAAGAAACGGAGACGCTGCTTTGCCCAGTCATCACTGTGCTGCATTCGCATACTCACGACATTCCCAAGGAGAAAAGTGGGAAATACGTTGGAGCTAGACTGAGCTGCAGGGGTTGCTACAGTTCAAACTTACGAGAAACGTTGGGTATTTTATTTTTTAGCTTATTTACCTTTGTAACCTAAACGTATTTTAACACTCATTTCTGTCATTTCCATTAAATCAGTAATCTGTTTGCGTTCAATACGGTAAATATTTTTATAGACTACAAGCAAATCAAAGCATTACAAAAACAGACCTTTCTAATATGCCAACAACCAAGAATACGGCTTAGATTTTCATAAAGACAATGTTTGCGCAGGATTTTTTCGAATGAAATTGTGGAAACATGCATAAGACTGGAAAAAGGTTAAGTCAATGAAATCAACACGCACAACTTTCACAAAAAGAATTGCTAAATAAAGGAAATCAACAATCACACGATTTAACTGGTATCTTAGGGCTTGAAACCTGTATACATCCTTGTGAAACTCAGTTAGCAGAAATCAATTGGAAATAGCCAACTATTCTTTCAGTTATAAAAAAAAGTTAGCAGCATATTTGTAACCTTTGAACACGTTACATTACATTTGTAATTTTTCCATTCTTACGGCAGTTGCAATAAAAAAAAGTTAATATGCTGTATGCCAAACAAAGGTTTATTTGCTCCATTCTTCCTTTGGAAACAAACTGCTGATAACTATCTGCTGAAGAAACACTTTTCAGCCAAAATATTGATATTAATAAGATTTTTCTGAACATGCTTTACACAATCTCATTGTTTTGGTTCATTTATATTCACCATACTTTAGAAATGAAATTCCTTACATATCTTTGATGTGCTTTTTGTCAGCTTCACTAATGGGCAGAGAAAAACACTTGACTGCAACGATGCCGAGCGGGCGGTGAACAGCGCAGTAAACAATTCCAAATTTACCACTTCCCAACTTTGCTCTACCATCATCGTAGCAGAGAATATCATTGCAGTTAAGTTCATTCATCTATCGAAAGAAGTATGAGCAGGTTAGTGGCAGGCAAACTTTCTGGTAGTTATCGTTTGCGCGATTCTACAAATCGCATACGAAATCTCTTTCATAATTTTAAGGAGATTTTCATTAAAATAACGATTTTCTACAAAAGCATAACATATTACTTTTAGTTTTGTTTTCAGGGGGGTTGAAAACGTTTTTAAATTACGTTTGTGGATTAGTTTCCACAAAGATTGCATTGCTTTGTCTATCATCAAAATATCTTGATAAAGTGCATAAATCAAACCATAAATGTGAAGTCAAACTTTGCTGAGTGAGATAAAATATTTAGTTTCAACTTGATAAACGTATAAATCAGTGAAGGATAGTTCCGTGATTGAACTCAAACTTGGTCTAGAGTATTTAGCAAAGCACTGTACTCGGACTGGAACTCGATTCTTACTGCTATGCACTCGTACTTAGACTCGCCGCACTGGGGTCGCGAAACTGGTTTATACACAAATTCACAATTTCATTTGAAACTTTTGCACTTCCAAGCGTTCAAAAAAGACTTCTGCCTTTGCATGAAAAAATGAGCTGTCCTGTATCACGTACAACACCAGAGTCGCCAAAACGAATCTTGTGGTGCCTCACCTCGATGTGATTGGAGAAAATAATTTGAAACACGCGCAAGTAGTATGGGGTTTTATTTCCGTGAACATGGTATGCTTCTCTCTTTTTCTTAGTTGTCCGTCTGATCCACGATGACGCTGCTCAACGCGTTTCCTTGCATCCGCACATGTGGCTTCTTAGTCCGAAGGCTGAGGTGCGAACACGGCGACACACTGTACAGGCAGATCCCTGCCGCGTTGTTGTCGGGTGTGGTGGGTTGCGCTGTTGGTGTCTGCGTATGCGCTTTGCTTCTGCCACATCAACATGTTGCTGTTCAAATGTTGCCAGTCCTTTGTCGCAAACTGCACGCCATTCTTCTCGGTCCCTGGTCAATTCCTCAAATCTGTCGAAAGAGATCCCGCATTTACTTAAGTACGACTTAATGTAGTCATTAAAGCGCTTCTTTTGACCCCCACCGAACGTCGGCCGCAGGAGAGTTCACTGTAAAGTAGGCGGTGGGGAAGTCTGTTTCCAGGCATCCTTATCACATGGCCAAGCCACCTCTGCTGTCGTCGGAGGAGTATTGTCTGAAGGCATGTTGTGCCTGCTCTGCGACAGATCTCGACATCAGGTATTTTTGTCCCACCAGTGCACGTGCAGGATAGTTTGAAAACACTGAATGTGAAAAGCCTCGAGGGCTCTGATGTGACGACGGTACGGTGTCCATCCCTCACATGCATAGAGTAGTGTCGAGACGCAGATAGCGTTGTAAACGGCCATCTTGGTGCGTGTGGAAAGGTCGCGGTTCGGAAAAACTCGCTTGGACAACCTCCCGAAGAAAGCGGTCGCTAGGTTAACACGATGTTGAATCTCCGCAGCGAGATCACATGTGCAGGTAATGATACCTCCCAGATACGTGAACTGTTCAGTGAGGCCAAGTTGATCCCCACTGACGAAAAAAGTTGGGGGCGGCGACGTATGTGATGGGAGGTGAAGGATTTCCGTCTTTTTGGAGTTAACGACCAGTCCTGCACGAGAGTATGCAGAAGAGATTGCATCCAGCTGTCGCTGCAGGCGATCTGGCGTGTGGCTGGGCAGGTCTGCGTATTGTAGATCGAAGATGGTGTCGTTTGTTACTTTCGTCACTGCTTGCAAACGGCGAATATTAAACAAGCTGCCATCGAGCCTGGACTTGATGCGAAAGCAATCTGCAGCAGAGATGTTGTGACGAAAGACGAGACTCACTGCCACAAGGAAGAGGTTGAAAATAAACAGATGCTAGGACGCAGGCCTGTTTAACTCTGGGTTCACACCAAAACTCTTCGGCATTTCTCCTCCCTGCACGACGCGGGCACTCATCCCAGCATGGAATTCCCGTTAGATGCTAAGAAAATATTGAGGACATCCAAATTTGTCCAGGACTCGCCACAGCAGATCACGGTTGGCGGGGTCGAAAACCTTTGTAAGGTCGATGAAGGCAATAGAAAGGTGACGATGTTGTTTCCTACATTTCTCCTGGAACAGTCTTGCAACGAAAATCATATCAGTGTTGCTCCGCGCGCGACGAAAGCCACACTGAGATTCCGGAACCACTGCGTCAACGTCGTATGTCAGAAGACCGATCAGCATTCCACGGGCAAATAATTTATCTGCGACAGAGAGTAGGGAAATGCCACGGCTTTCTCCTTGTAGATCGTTGTTATGTTAGCATCTTTCCATTGTGTGGGAAGAATATTCGATGGCCACGCATTGCTAATGAACGAGTGGAGTCGCTGTAGCAGCAGATTGACCCCGAATTTGAAAATTTCTGCACTTATGCCATCAGGGCCAGGTGCCTTGTTGTTTTTCAAGTTATTTGCTGCTGCCGATTGTTTATCGGCGACCACAAAGTTATTGTGACGCTCTTGAACAGACAAAAGGGTTTTTCAGTCCTGTGGCGGTCAGAATTGCAGTAGTAATATATACCAATGAACTGAAACGTTCAATTGTTGAAAGTTTTAAAAAACACTGAAAACTGGCAGTTAAGATCAAGATTCTGCACGCTTCCCACTGATCAGCTACATTGAAAACCATCTCAGCTGCATTCTAATTTTTTTCTGCCATATCCAAGCCTGTCTTACTATGAAAGTGTGATGTATACATACAAAATTGGAAAACTAAGTCCCGCGTAAGCTACGTTTATTGTAGAACTTTGCACAACCATTCCTCGCCAGCCGATTGACCTGACGAGCTGTTCAAACTCTTCAAAGATGCGGGAAACCTTGTAGTTTAAATTTTTTTTAAATCGAAAGTTTTGGATTTTGACTGTTTGTGGGTGAGGTCATAATGGGGATCAGTTTACGCATTTTTGACCAAGGTCATCGGGCCCTGGGCGCCAACGCCAAGAGCCAATTTTTTTATTCAAGTTTTTATTGGAAACTAGGCTATAATACGAATCTTTAGAGTCTTTGATTGGCTTTCCACCGTTTCTGGTTCAAAAATTAAAGCCAAAAAATCAACATTTTGGTGAAAAGCCCAAAGTTTGATTTTTTAACGAAATATTGCACCGCCGAATTGTAACCATGGTCGCTTCTAGCCTGAACATTATGTTCTTAATTCGTTTCCCGTGACGTATCACTCGAACAAGCTTTTTCAAAGGCAATAACTCAACACTGTCAGAAATAAAATGGCTTTTTGCATAAATCTAACACGCAAGAGGTGCAATCTATAGCAATTTAGTGCACTGAAAGGAGTAACTGCCATAGTTGTAACGCAAGCAGAACGAAATTTCTTTCGCAGAACAGTCATGCGCTCATGGAGGTAGCCAGAAAAAATATTTGGTGTGGGGGCAAAATTGCGTGCTTGAATCGGTCTTACGCGTTCATAACATTTTTTCAATGGTTAGATAGTTACCCCTTAAAATTTAGGGGGAATGGTCATCCTCGGTAACGTCCCTGCATGCTGCATAGAACATTTTAATTAATACTTGGGTAGAATATTAAAAATCGGATTTGCTTCATATATAACCATATACCATGATTTCTAACTATATGACTAATAATCTAAAGACAAGATTTAAGTCTGGATGATCGTTAATCAAAGTTCAAGGGTTCAATAATGTCGTCGTAAAGAGTGTTGCGTAGAAGATTGAGCGCTTTCTCAGAATTCCTTGCAAACATTTATTTAACAAAGAAAGACTTACCTCAGATGAGCTCCCAATCGTAAACATTTGTTATGCTTAAACTTTATTGCTGTTTCAAATCCTTGGGTTCTTTCATCACTTTTCTGAAATTTCAGTCACAAAACACACAACACTGAAATAGGTAAATGTACAATACTTAGTGATTTCCTCCACATGCGATAATTTCAAACGTAACCCAAACTCGATCCATAGCCTATTTGTTTATTAGAAAACTTTCTGTTTCCCATTAACAAGGGTTCGAATTCAAAGAACTTGGAACAAATGATAAGGTGTCCTGTCTTTTGATAAGACAGCGTTTTTGTGTTGATGTTTGCAACAGTCAATGGCAGACAATAAAAAATCGATTGCAATATTTCAATAATTGACCATTTGCAATGTGTCACTGATTGATTTTCTGCATCTGGTGACAGCAGTGTTAAGCGTGAAGCCAACCAAGCAGCACATGATCTATCCCCAAAGTCTTTTACTGCATAGAATTATTAAAATGCATACTTTCAAAACTCGAAAGGTTTTGACCTCGAAGGTATTTGAAAAGATTACGCAGAAAAGTTTGTTTGAATATCAAAATAAAAACGACTTGGTTTAACCAACCGTTTATCTCTAGATTCAGCGTAAGGTTTAAACGCCCACCACCTATTTTTATAATTTCCAGCATTCATTCTGCAGCTATTTCGTATATCCGCAAACTACTTACAAACTTGGAAATGAAACCTCCATTGCACTTTCTCTGTGTATACCCAGTTAGGGATACCACAAGAGGTATGCAAACGTCACTCCAAGCTTACACTGAATCGTTGGCCACACGGTTATTTTCGTAGAAAAGTTAAAGAGGGAGAAAGTCACTGGCAGCGCCGCATGCGAAGCCTCGACGTCTGTCAATCCATTCAACACGAATACAAAGCTGAAAAAAACCTAAAATATTGTTTTTCAAATTTTTGTATGCCTCAAGGGGGAGTCCAAGCCGTTCTACCGACTATATACCGGTTCTCTAAGGTTGCCGTGTCCACGTTAGTGTGATCAAAGTTTTGTTGGAGCAGGGGTTCCCAAACTGGGGTAAATTTGCCTATCCGAAGGGGTACATTTAAGGTTTGCAATAGAAAATAAAATGTATTTGCACATTGTTTATTTCCAAGTATTTGTGCATACGAGCATCAGTTAATATTATTTTCAAAAATCATCATATGCTTATTGTTAAACATGCCTATGAATAATCATGATAGAATATTGTGTTATAAGAAATTGTAAGGGTACATGCTCATCTGTCGGAATGCTGAAGGGGTACGTGGTAAGAGAAAGGTTGGGAACCCCTGTGTTAGAGCATAAGAATTCGTAGATAAAATTTGTTTGTAAACTCAATCACACTTTAAACACTGGAAATGTGAATAAATAATGCCAAGAAAAAAGGTCAGTACAAAAAGGCACGATTTTTCCTGTGATCAGAAAAATTAAAAAAACGTTTCTCCATCTCTTTCGGAGTCTTTTGAACACCTTGCATTTGAATAGGCATTACGAATGTCAACAAAAACGAGTTGCCTGGACGCATAGATTCTTTATCATATGCGTTGTCGCAACCGATGTGCTCTGGAGCAGAGATGCAGTTTTTAAGCATGGTCTGAGATTTCACCATGACAAAGGCAAACTCCAGTGCGCTCTACTGTTGGGTGATAACCACTACCGGCCAAGTCTTTCGATAAGTAGAGAATTAGAAATAGGACTGGTGTCAAAGATTACCATTAACGCAAGTCTTTCGCTAAGTAGGCAAACGCAAATAAGACTGGTGTTGAAGATTACCATTCGCAGATTTAATGTACAGTACGTGATTACGAGGACATGCAATACTCTTGAAACTCACAAAGTAGTGAAGAAGAGGCAAGCATTGTTCTTGAAAACTTTATGCTGGTATGTTGCCAAAACATTGCCCAAAGTCACAAACTGAGAAAACCTCGTTAGTATAACATATTCAGTTTCTAAGAAGCCTACTGTATTTAGTTACCATGTTTACGCGGCAGTCAGAGCTTAGACCCGATATGCACTTGAAAATTATCGTATGTAAATAATGAAAAGCAATTGGTTAAGTGATAAACAGTTAAAATGCTTGATGCGGAAGTAAATCATAACTAATGAAGCGTTTCTGAATTTGGCAGTATTACGAAATATCTACAGCAATACATTAATATTGCAACATCAATTCATTTCCGTGTACTTGCTTCGGTAAAGATTTGACAACTGCAAAATTGCCCCAACAGATATTGTGCTTTATAGCTAGATTCATGGAAATAAGTTTTGAAGAACCAAAATGAATATGTTTTCCACTACAGTGTAAACGCTTCCACTTTTTGAAATCTCTTTTGAGGGTATGTTTTATTAGCTTTTTTGTGAATTAAATGCATTTGAGGATATCGCAGCCTGTACGCCAGAAAAGTACTCTTTCATAAAAACAGAAAAATTTCCAGTGTTAATTGTTCGAGCAATAGTTGATTGCTACTTTAAATTCATAATCTTTAATGCTTTTTTCCACATATTAAATTTCAATGCAACTTTTAATTATAAAGCATGAATGAAGTCGGCCACGGTGCTGCATGTCTCGGATTTGTTCGTGCAGCAAGAAAGAAGTCACATTTTGTTTTTCTTTATACAGCAGGATGAAACCCCACTGTCAATTCCCTTCTTTCGCGACCTGTACTGTACAAAAAGAACACAGCAACTTGGTTCCAATTAAGCCACGTTGCTTTCCTCATATTCACTCTCTCAGTGCACGTTAATTTCACGCGATTTGGTGCGACAACTAGATTCTGGAACATGCGGCTCGCTTCGAATTCAATATCTTGTACCTCAGTTACAATTAGAATGTTTTGCATTACACGTTTAAAGCATTTTAATTGACCAAATAATCAGGTGAGTTCACGTCTACGTGATGAACGCATTGCTTACAACATGCTGCTAATTTTTTTAATTTTTCTTCGATTTCTTATTTGTGAAGTTTTGTGACGTTGTTATCTAAAGATTAATTAAATTGGCTTTAAACTTTCTAAAAACGAACAAAAAATCTCTCATTTAATTTTAGCTCAACCCAGTATATGAGTATAGGGTTTTCGGTGTATGAACCAACGTAGAGGTTTGGGGGTGTTGCCCGGCGTAGAGATTGCTTGCAAGGAAAGCTGTCGTTGCATGCAGAAATACTGGTTTCCCCAAACGCTACTAACAACGAGTCAGCCTAGTCGTTGTGTGAGTACTGTTGTAACTCCCAACTAAACTGCCTGACATGTTAAGCTGCCAAGCCGAAGCAGGGCGTTTAGCTCTCACCCAGTTCGTTTCATAGATTTACTGGTGCACAAATCTTTATTTACAAAAGGCTTCTGATTAGCAGCAGCAGAGAATGCCTTGACAATGGCGCGACAGCAGAAACAGCCAACGTGGTCCGTGCGGTACAAAACTCGACTAACAAAAAACGTGGTGTCCAAGCCGCAAGACCAAACTTGGAATCACGAAAATGAGGTCAGCACTAGCATAATATGCACGCAAGCAGTGGAGTGCGAACACGTGAATATCTTTGGCTCCACGACAAGTTGAGACAAAACTAGCAGTCCGCACGTAGAGAAAACAATCGCGAATTAGGAAAGGCCAATTCGTAATGCGAAAAGGTACATCCATCCACTATACGAGCAATCCTCGCTTTTTTTGATTAGTCGTAGCAATCGGTCACAAAAATCAGATACAAAATCTATTTTGTTTTTGCCTTGTTTCGTCTTTGTTTTTTAAAAGACTTTTGAACCTTCTAAATCTTTTTGGTTAAGAGACTAACGTGACATTTTTGAAGTTACCAGTGCATAGTTTAGAAACACAAAGATAACCTTCTCTGTGTGACTCTAGATGCACTTAACTAAAGCAGAAGGTCTGCCTCAGAATGGTTTTCAGCCGAAATAAAAAGCTCAGACTTTGAAAGATTCGCTCGAGGAAATGGATTATAAAGAAGTCTCAGCGGCAGTAGTGTCAAAAAAACTTTAATTGACGGGAAAAATGCTTCGGCAGAGTAGAACTAAGTTACAAATCGTTGGTGCCGCGAGTCGATGAACATGAAAAGACGCATGCAGCTGAAAAATGACCGTATAGCTTTGCCAAGCAAATGTGAAGCATCTTCTATGACGGATTTATCTTTAAGATGCCATATATAGTAATAAAAAACACGGATATTATAAAAATATCATTGGAAAAACCACTAATCGGATCTTTTGAACAAGATTGCTTCTGTATTTCATTCGAGGAAAGAACTATGAAATAAGGAATGCATTCGCCAAATTAAAAACAATTGCTGGTAAAAATTTTATCTCATGTTTCATAAGCCAGCATTTCATTGAATATTAGCACACAAGGGTATTTTCAACTATATGTTATAACACATATTAGTTTTATTGAATAGTCACATTACATTATTTAAAGATTTGGCGACATTTATCTTTTGCATTTTCAAACACAGTTGCGTGGAACTCAGCTATAATGTAAGCACTGATCAACTGCATCATGGCGATTGAAAAGCTATGATAAGATGTGTACAAAAAATATAGCCAAAGTTAAAAGGTTGTGACACTGTAAGTAATATCCGTGTTTGATGTTTTCTGTAAAGAGTAAAAGATCACGTTAATCTTGGCAAATCAGATAATGAAACCATGGAAGAACTCAGAGTGTTCGCAAAAACAGGTTGAAAACTTTTATTAAATGACTAGTCTCCACGCAGTGGGAGTGTTTGAATCCATCAGCAAATGTCTAATAGGAAATCTATTTCACTTAACACCACGCATCTTCACTCCTACAACACATTTCAAAATTTATTAAGTACAAGTGTTCACCAACACGTTTCGGATTAGATCGCCCTCAAGTTTAAAACCGTTTGGTGAATTTGGTATACACATCGTGTGCATGTCAACGTGAGTGTATAGTTGTTAGTTTTTTTTGATCCAAGAAAACAAAGTGTGTATTGTTTTCTACATAAACTTGTTCATCACGACCGCTGATCAACAGACAAATATCCTTTCCGGGCGTCCAATCGTAAAAAGCTGTAACATGATTTATACTCGTAAAATATGTTGGAAAAACTGTAATTTTATGGATTGTTTATGACAAAAGCTGTTGTTTTGATTTCGATTTGAGTGGTGTAGGTTTTTTTTTCTGAATAATTTTCAATCACCAAAAACAAAATAACAGTTTTAATTGCATGCCTAACGACATTAACACCTGCGCGTTCTGACAGTGTTAAAAGTGGGTAACAGTGTTTGAGGCAGGCGGAAAACTACGGGGGAAGGTGGTCAATTCTTGTTACCAGCACAGTCATCACGTCCTTACATGTTACGAGCAGCGTTTCAGAATTGTTCAACCTCTTCTAGTTAAAGCTGAAAAATTTGTACGGACTCAATGAGAAGCATGGCGCGCAGCACACACGACCGTGTAACAGCAATTTTTTTTTAATATCTGAGGTGCAAAAGTGTAAACTCGTTGAAACCTTTATTCCACTGCATTGGTCAAATTTTGCAGGGTGACTTCATAGGTGTTCCTTAACAAAAAATTTTGTTATGTTTATGTAACCAGTCTGAATTTACAACATGGTTCATTACAGGTGGAAGACTTAGTGTATGTAACCAATTTCTTCGGAAATTAAAGCTGAAGTACATAGTTCGAAAATGGCTTTTTTTAAATCGACTGAATGCTGCAAAGCTGCAAACCAGCAAGTCAATCGAAGCGTATCCATTTCGATGACACGTGACCGAGTTGCTCTGTTGCGTTTCCTTCCCGGTAAAGTCCCAAAAATATTTATGGGAAAGTCCCCGGTGACTACATCGCTGGTGCATAAAACTTAACAATTGTTTTAGCCCGGTGGTTCCCAGCCGGGGAGGAATTCCTCCCCAGGGAGCAATTTCATGCGTTTAGGGGAGGAATTTCCACGTCATAATTGAGTTACCTATTCATTGTAAGTGTTGTAATTCTTTTTGAAGTTGACATTGCTTTTTCAATTAGTTGTATATATTTGTAAGTTACTCAGTGGACTATCACACGTTTTTGTTGACAAACTTCAGTGCCATTATTTGACAACAAAAAGTTTTTGTCCCGTGTCGTCAATAAAGACCATTGTTCCAATTTTAGCTGATTCTAGCCGACGAACCCGAACTGGGGAGGAATGAAAAGTTCCAAAATCAGAAAAGGGAGGAATGCATCAAAAAGGTTGAGAACCACTGATTCAGCCAATCGCAAATCAACGTGTCGAATGAGCTGTTTGAACGACAGAGTTCAAGTGAACAACCGCTTGAGTCAAGAATTGAAAGTTTAGATCCCAAACTGCATAAAGCGAGTGTTCGATAGCAGGGAGTCAACATTGCGAACCACCATCATATGATGGAATGACATTTCCATTCTCTTACTTTTTATGAGCTGTTCTCTTGGTTCACAGTGGTTGTGGCGAGGGGCTAGTGTGTCCTTTAAGTCCATTAAGCATAATTGTCCAAGTGCATAAACTTAATACATTTCGATGATAATTTTTGCCCTAATACTTGAGCTCCAAAATCAGCCTTACTATGGTCCTAAAGAGGCAGCTAGCGGCGGGTTTAGTTACCAGCTTGTTCAAAACCAGAAGTACTTTTTTAGCAATATCATCTAGTTTTGTAGATGACAGGAAATCTTTAGAGTGTTGTTGATATCTCTTTCAAAAGTAACTGGGTTGCTAATAAACTAAAAACAGCAAGCTTGGGGCGGCAATATCTTATTGACAAAGTGTCCGCCTCTCAATCGGAAAGTTGTGAGTTCGATCCACAGCCACTAAAGGAATCGCCGTAGCGCTCCTTGGGCAAAAATGTTCAACTAAGCCGCCTCGACAAGAAGCAAAATTCAGGTTTTGACCTGCAGTCAATTGCTGTCACCAAAAATTAACAAAATAAATGATAAAATAAAAAATAGTGAGTTGAAATTCGATGACACCTTTGCATGTGGCATATGCATTTCCTCAAGCACACATAATGCAATAAATATCCTAATTTTTCATGAGGTACTCTAAGCAACAAACTTTTAAGTAACAACCATCGCGCGTTACAGCAGCAGAACGTTAAGATTTAATTTTTAAGCGGGTTTGTCCCAAACTAGACTTTATGCAGCCTTCAAGTACATGAATCTAGCAACATTAAAATTTTTGTCCTTAGCGTGTCTTGCAAACGATTTCACAGTTTACAAGATGTTTTTAGTCTGTAAATAACCAGGCACCACCGGCTGAAGTGTTTGTTACCAGAAACAGCAAAAATCAGGGCTGTTTGTGCATCGCGAAACATAATGTTGATTACGAAGTTTTCACAAAAAGTATTCTCCACCAGTTGCGTATCAATGCAAACTGGCGCCCATGGCAAAGTTTAAATGTGATTCCTTTTTATTAATTTAATCTAGATACAAGCGCATTTTTTGCGAAATATAAACCATGAAGAAAATATATGTTTCGAAACAGAATGTTTATTTTTACTGTTAAACTCTTTAGCAAATACCATACATAACATACTTTTATGCTCATTTATTTTATAATGCAATGCCATAGTTTTGTACATTGTATTGGCTGACCAAATTGTAAATCTTTAAAAAAAATCACACAACGCATTGCAACTACAAACGACAGTTTCTTTTGAAATGAATCACATTTAATATGGATGGTACAATACGTTACGTGCACAAGTACACTGTGTAAGAGCAACACCGCGTTTAAGGGCGCTACAGAAACCTGGACAGAAAAACCTAGCTCTGTATAAGACGAACAAATTTTCTTTCATGAGTTAACACTGTTTTTCTTAACTGGTATGGTAACGATACTAACTGCTGATGTTTCGACGAATAACTGCTGTTTTCTTCCTTAATCTCCGGATTATGTCATTGCGTTTATTCTATTTATTGAACACTAGTGGCCATCGAAGAAATTTCGCAAATTCGAAGTGGGCCGCGGCAAGCTTAAGTAATTTGTAAATATATGGGAGCTTTAACAGCAGTTTTTGGCGTAACAGTCAGATTCTCAAAGCCACGGTCTTAAAACTCGTCGCAATGTCTGAAACGCAACCATGGGCGTCAGAAGGAGGCCAAGGCCTCTGTGGATTTTGAAATGTGACGTTCTTCCATTACATTTTCAGCAGAAAAGGTTGTTTTTTAGTTTGAGTGGTTAAAATGAAATTTCAACACTTTTGCCCCCCTTGCAAAAGTATCTATAGCTACACCTGGAAAAACCATTGTGACCTCCCTGGATAATAATCCTTCCGACGCCCATGAACGCAACAGCACGGACTGACAGAAAGAGTTTTTCTTATAGCGTGAGAAAGACGAAGTCGTGTAGATACTGCAAACGAACGTTCTTGTTCTCTCACAATCTCTGACCATGATGTTGTGTCACAATACCAGCGTTGTCACAATGCTTGGTGATGCTGGCGCAACACGCCCGAATTATTGCGTTAGATAAGGCCGCTGTGTTGATGCAGCTGTGCAGTAAATTGTATGGGACGCAAAAGAGAGGTTGAAGAAACAAAAATCACAGATTTGAAATTCTGCCAAGCAATTTTGCGCCCCCTTCTAAGTGGCGCCCATGTGGCACGAGCCATGCCTGCCACACCCTAGCTAGATAGTTGCGCCACTGTCATGGGCGTCAGAAGGATTTTTCCAGGGGGGGGGGGCAATAGGGGATTTTTTCAAACTTTTTCTAGGTGGGGGCCAAAAGTGTTAAAATGTGTTTTTTCCCACTCAAAACTAAGAAAACAACCTTTTTTTACTGAAACTTTCAAAATCCTGGGGGTGATCCCCCTCTGATCCCCCTTCCGACGCCCATGGCCACTCTTCGCCACACATCATCCTCATACAAATTTCCGTCTCTCCACTAGTTATACGCATTGGTTTTCCATTTGTTTCTGACGCTTTTTGCTCATCTCCGCCGTTTTGCACCATCGGACCTCAATAAATTTACCAAAAGCTCCTTAAGCATCTGTATCAAAGGGACGTCACATAAACGATTGCGGGCCGCCTCTAAAAGTGATTTTCATTTGTAATCTGTTAATATTAATTATTTTACAGTGAATATTGTATGGTTGGCCACTTTTAGCAAGCGACAAGAAAACAATTTCACTGGTGGAAAAAAAGCTTGTTATCATATGGAGCGTTGTAATAAAACAGCATGTCTTCCTTTCTTCAGTGTTATCTGCAGTCTTGTGGGGTTCAAATCTATCATCTTGTTATCTGTGTGGAGACTGGGCCGCTGTGTGGAGTAAAAATCAAAACCGACATATTTGTAGCTCTTTGCTGCCACCTCGACAATCTGAAATAACATTTTTGTTGCTAATAAAGGTGAAGTAGAATTTTTTGGGAATAACATGCTTTCCAATCACACAAGCAAATACTTTCGTGCCTGAAGCTACACGGGAAACTACCCAATGGTCAACTACTATGTTGCCAATAATTGCAATGCTTAGCCTATCTGCTTTTCTACAATATCAATGTACCTTGGCTAGTTCTGGCTTTCACAGTTGCACAATAACCAAAGGTACATTACCATTGCTTGGCAAATCATGCTGCACCACAGCGCCGTTATAACAGCTTCAACAAGAACAGAAAGCAGTTTCCTGTGCGGCGCAACATCATCAGCAACAACCATCAGGGCATTTTCAGGGGAATAACCTCTCGCAGCGATTCGATTGCCTCGTCATCCAGAAACGTCAGGCATTGTGCTCGGCACTTATTTTAAAGAAACCAACTTTTTCTCTTGGAGCAAGAGTGGGCTCATGCGCTCTCGCTTTGCGCCCACAAAGAAACCGATATTGCTGACGTGTTGCGCCAAAGTGCAAGGACATTACATTGCAAAGACTTTAGGTTGTATCTTTGCATTGAGCACTGTAGCTACAAGATTTACTTTGAAAATCATGGCACCACTTTTAAATTAATCTAATCGAAAATTAGTGTGGATGGTTGCAATTATCCAAGACGTTTAGGCTAAAATTTTGCGGATGCTAGCTTTTGTGTTTGGCCAGCACTCGCAGTAGGAACGGGCTTGACAATTTGAGCCCAGCCCGCATTTGCACTTGTAGAAATATGTAGCTGTTTTTATTTATTCATTATCATCTTGACTAGACATTATAATCGTTTACTAAAGACTAAACATTAAATCGTTTATTAGTAGCCAGACTTCTAAAAATTAAACCTTAGGTTGACCAGCCTCTGCTTCACTCACGGAGTTCATTTAAACCAGCTATGTCCAACCCGCGGCCCAGTTGAGTGTTTTGTGCGGCCCAGTTTAATTTTTCGCAGCGGCACAAGTATGCCACATAGGACTGACAACCTGTCCTTGTTTTGATAATCTTGAATTTAACATTTTTGACGCAGTGCCGCTTTATCACGTCTGTTGCCATTGCAGTTACGATTCTAACACTTTCAGTATATTAGTTTAAGCTAAATTTAGTTGGCTAAGATCAAAGTGAGCCATTCAGTGTGCGGCCCTCAATAATATGTCATTCAATGTGCGGCCCTGGTCAAGATGGTGACATACTTTTTGGCTCAGTAAGCCATTAGGGTTGGACATAGCTGATTTAAACGAATTTTTCTGACTCAAGTGTTCATTGTGTCTTACAGAAAATGGTTGCTCTACATCAGGGGTCTCAAACACGCGGTCCGGGGGCTGCATGCGGCCTGCCAGGGCGTTTTGTGCGGCCCGTGATGCTTTTTGGGAATTTTCAAATAATTAACATTTACTTTGCCAAGTGCTTTGAAAAATGATGCAGCGAAATAACTGAATGATGCCCAGTGCGGTTTTCGTTCCGGCCGTAGCACTACAGACCAAATTTTCACTCTACAGCAAATTTTTGTGAAATCTTGGGAGTGTGGCAAAGATGTCTGCACATGCTTTGCCGACCTCCTCGAGAAAGCATGCGACCGAGTTCCTCTTGAAATGCTTTGGGGTCCCTAAAGCTTTCCACCCTATGGGGTCAAATAACTGCATTCCTGCTCAGAAGTTTGTGTCCGTGTCGGGAGAGTTAAATCAAGACCGTTCACCGTTAGTGTTGGACTCCGACATGGGTGTGTGCTGTCGCCACTCCTTTTCATAGTCTACGTGCATTGAACAGACAGTTGGAGCCGTGTGGACGAGGGTGTCACAATTGGTAGCTGCAAGATCAACCGTTTAATTTTTGCAGACGATTTGGTACTGCTAGCAGTAGCATCTTTTCAACAGGGCCTTCAACATACACTTGATCAATTTTTTGCTGCGTGCGACCGAACCGGAATGACAATAAGCACTAAAAATACCGGGGCATGATGTCTCTCTAGAAACCCAAGGCAGTGTATGCTGCACGTAAGCAGCAATACACTCCAGCAGGTGAAGAAGTTCAAGTACCTAGGGTGGTATTTATGTCACGAGTGACGGATGGTAGAGCGAGGAGAATGATACACGGATTGGTAAAGCAAACGCAGTTCTGCGTGAGCTTTATCGCTCCGTTGTCACGAAACGAGAGCTTTCAAACACCGCAAAGATGTCAGTTTTTGAATGGGTCTGTATTCCGATCCTTACCTATAGTCATGAATCTTGGTTATTGACCGATAAAATATTATCTCAGATGCAAGCGGCAAAATGGGATTTTTGCGCAGAGTGCGAAGTGACACAAGGGCGTGTTGAGGTTAGGTGGCGCCCGGGGCACAAAAGGAGTTTGGCGCCCCCATGTTTGAGCCTAAGGTGTTTTGGGAGTAAATGCAGTGTATTGAACAAAAACGTGGGATATTGTTGGGACTTTGCGGCGCCCCCATTGATTCGGCACCCGAGGCATTGTGGCCCCTGCCCCGTCGTTACGCCGCAGGTGCAGTAGCGCAGCCAGCCGAAAAATTTTGAAGGGGCCAAACAATTTGTGGGGGGGCAAAATACTTGATTTTAGGCAAATGACACTATTTTGTTTCGGAAACCTCCTCTTGAAGCACAAAATAACTATATGTTCCGAAAATCTTGGGGGGCATGGCCCCATAGGCCCCCTCCTGGCTACGCCTATGCGCAGGTGTGACACTTCGCGATAAAGTGCGCAGCTGTGAAATTCCCAGAGCCCTGAATGCTGAACCACTTCTCCGAATTGACAGACCACAGCTACGTTGGTTCGGTCGTGTGTCCAGTATGTTCCACAAAAGCATGGCGAGGCAAGTTCTGCTGGCTAAACACACGGGAAAGCGGCCCAAAGATCGTCCAAGGCCTGTTTGGAGTGACTACATCTCCGACCTTGCTTGGTCCCACCTTGTTGTGGAGCCAGCAGCACTAGCTGAAACTGCTGTTGACCGTGAGGTATTCCAAGCCCTCCTAGGGCTGCTGCCCAACGATCTCGCTAGAGGAAAAGCGGACATGAAAATGAATAAAATGAATAACAGTTTCCTTATTTAGTTTTTTCTTTGGTCTTTGAAACTGCTCAACTAGCGAGTGAACAAGTTCCTTAGACGGCTAGAAATGATTTGTCTGTAATTCATGATACCTTTCACAGAAAATAAGATATAAGGTGTTTCTGGTAAGTTCAGGTACTGCCATAGTTGCGTCAGCGTCATAATGCGGCCCGCGGGTTACCTTATAAGTACTCATGTGGCCCACGGAGCAATTTGAGTTCGAGACCCCTACTCTACATTTATTTATACGGCAAACCTCTCGCCGATTGAATGTGCTTTTGAGCTGTGGGCTATCCGACGTAAACTTACGCCCACGATACAAAGAATTATTCCTTTTTATAACGTGGCATGGACCATGAGTCTGCGGCAAATACATAAACGAAAATTTATAAACAGAAAAATAAACATGAATAAATAAATAAACAGTAAATAAATAAATACATGGACGATGTCAGTGGAGTATGCAGAAAATTTTCACTGGAAGGTTTTCGCAAACACCTGCTCGATGCGTAACTTATAATCTTTCAGGAGAAAAAGAATGATTTCTCTAAATCATAAATGTTAAAAAAGCAGATATGTTGATTCTGGAACTGCTAGTTGCACATTGTATGGTTTTGGTCTGCGTATCGCAGAAAAGTATCATTCACTGGTGCACGTTGCCACAGGAAGAGTTAACAATTTTCTAAGCAGTGGCGATTCTAGAATAAAAAACTGGGGAACACTGCGGGGTCAAGGAAAAAAGTAGGGGGCAACATAAATGTCTGTCCTACATGGTAATTTTCCGTTGTAATGAATTTGATTAACCCTATCAAACCCAACATAGGCTTGTGAATATCGTCAGAGCCGTCGCCAGAAAGTCTTCAAATCGTTTAAAATTTTGCTGGCTGCAAGTTATTTGCTGTATATGTCAATCAAACGAACTTGAACTAGAAAATAAGCACAAAACTGGGGGGCCAAGCAGGGGGCCAGCCAAAAACTGGTGGGAGGGCATGGCCCACCCAGGCCCCCCTTAGAACCGCCACTGATACTAAGCTATGTAAAAATCTTTGGGAAAAGAACTGGAAGATTTGGTGCTTCTCAGTGCATCCGATGAGGTCCTGTTTGAACTTAGCCGAGACAATTTTATTCCATAATTTTAGTTCAGCTTCTAGTTCTGTGGCAGTTAGCATGCAATTTAATGGAGACTTCTCTGGCAACTTTTTAACAGCAGCAATAAGAACCCTTTGGTTTCTTCCTTGATGCGCATCAATCCAGATTGGATATTTTTTGTGCAAGCGCAAATGCTTCAACTGTTACTCTGCAACAAATCTACGATTGATTGCTGAAGTATCTGTGGGATACTTTGTTTGAGAAAATTCCTTGCGAAAATCATCTTTGAACAATTTGATTGGGGTCGTTAGCTGCGAACCGTTCCGATAGGTGTTTCGTTAGTCTAAACGAGTCATTACATAAACATAGGATCATAAGGACCTTATGCCCTTGTGAGAAACTGCCAGTGAAGTACCCGAGTCATATTTGTCGAGTCAGAGTTGAGTCAGAATAACGAGACCTTCGACCCAGAGTCATCTAAATTTTTTAAAGTCGATTCAGAGTCGATTCAAGACTTAGTCGAGTCAGAGTCAGAGTCTTGACACAAGAACTGTCAAGTCACTTCGAATCGTTGGTTTGAAAGCTCGAGTCAACGCCGAGTCAAACAAAATACAACATTTTTGTTATTTCTTTTTATTGCTGTGAAATGGTGCCCAACAAGCTAAGAAATGGTGCCCAATGTTGTTTTAGCAATTTTGATTCCAGGTTATCTATATCAGTTTTTTCAGGTGCTTTAGGGACCCGGTTCGGGTCCCTAGAATTGAAAATCGGGTCCCTAGAATCAGAGAAAATCGGGACCATACGATCAGAGAAATCGGGACACTACATGTCCATACCGGATACCAAACATTTTCCTTAAAAAACTGTTTATATCTTAGTTATTTTGTGAAAAAAATTTCCATTTGACTTCTCTCCTTCACTCTCAGTCATTTCCACTTAGTTTGAGCTAACATTGCTGAAAAAAAACATACCGCCTTGTCCTTCAAATGCCCAAAAAATGACCAGAAAAGGAGATTGACTGGGATTTAAATCTTGCCACGTTGTAAGTTTTTTGATAGATTTGAATCCTATAATTTTTTCTTAACTTGTTTTGGATTGGAATTGATGACATTTTTTAAACGTCTTTACAACTTTCGGTCCAGTTTTGGGACTGCAGATTACTGTATCGAATATTTTGGTTCAGTGGAGTTTCTCAAATCCGTTGCAATTGCGTATTGTGTTTGTTGAAATGTTTGGCCTTGTCCATCTTCTTCGTCGTTTGATCCAGTTCTTCAATACACTGCTTGATCTTACTAGATCTCGAGACAGGTGTTGAGCAGCAAATCGATTGCCTCATCGTCCAAAACCATCTCGTCGTTCAGTCCATGAGGAGGTTGATGGATCGAATATTGGAGGACAACATGCTCGACGGTTTGTTCTTCTGCACCACACTCACTGGGCGCTGAAGAGGCCATCGCCCATTTGTGCAAGAAGGAGCGGAAATGTCCGACACCTGTGCGGAGGCGGTTGAGCCCGACCCAGGCTGTTCTTGGGAGGTTCATTCCGAGAACTTGGGATTACGTTGTCGGGAATGAAAGTACGGAGTCTCGTAAGGTTGCCACCCACTCCGCCTTTTCATTTACTACACCCTGCTTACATAGTGAACTCCTAAAGCTACTATCAAACAACCCTCATTTACAACACCACGTTCAATGAAATTTTTCTTGTGTTTTCATTCTTGTCAAATCCATGCCCACTAGACGAATTTTCAAAAGAAAAGAACACCAAACAAAATTTACTTACATGACATTTCGCATTTCCTTGTAAGAGCTTATACGAGTGCTTGCTCGATGAACTCCTAAATTCAACGCCTCGCAGTAAACACTTACCATTTGAAGAGAAAATATTTCTGTGGATGTGAACATATTGCTTGCGATACGAACTCCAAAAGTACTTGCCAAGCAGTGTTCACCTGCCAGAGATGCTGAGACTTCACAACGGGATTTTTTTGCGGCCGAACGCACTTTGCTCGCGTGACGAACACCTAAAGTCCAAGCCTTGTAATGCGCGGCTGGGAGGAATTTCTTCTTGGGATGTCTCACAACCTTTATGATTTCGATGTACCGTGCACGGAATATCAAGATAATTTTTTTGATGGATCCATCGTGAAATACTATTAATATAATTTGCATATATTCCAAATAGTTCATAACAGACTTAAAGAAAATACGTTTTTAGTTACACTAAGTGAAAACTTGACTACTTGGCCCTCATGCCGGCACTTTGTTCTATCCACTTTCATTTTATCTTTTTCTACTTCTCTTCCTTTCTTCCTTTGTACTGAGCTTCAATGGGTCAGTTTTCACGATCAGAATTTTTTAACCCAACGTTATGCTATTTTTCGTCAAAAGTCATGCGATTTTGCATACAAAAGTCATTGAACAGAAATTGTGCTAGTGCACCCATTTTTTTTGGTCGTTACGTTATACTTTTACTTGAATGGTGAAAGGAATATAAAGCTATTTTAAGCTGTATACGTGTCGGTCAGGACGATTTTTGCAAATTTCTAGTTGTGATGGGCGAACTCTTCCTAGAACTGAAACCCGGTATTTTTTGGCCGGCACGTTACACTTTACTTGGATGGTGAAGGAATATAAAGCCGTTTCAAGCGGTGGACGTGTCAGTCGGCATCCGTTTCTATGTGAAACAACCCCGTTTCCTCGTGAAGCAACCCCGTTTCTATGTGAAACAAACCCTGTTTCTTTGTGAAACAACTCTGTTTCCATGTGGACGGCTCTGTATCTTAGTGGACAGACCTGTATCTTTGGGGACAGCTCCCTTTTCTTTTTCGATTAGACAGAATCGTTTCTATGTGGACGGCTCTGTTCCTGTTTATACCCGAGAAAAAATCTAGCCCTGACTCAGATTTTTTCTGAATAAATAGATCATTCGAGTTCATGGATAGCCCACTTCACTTGTATTTGTTCAAAAAAATTTTTTTTCTTGTGTTTTTCTGTAATTTACTTTTATCACGCGTTATGGGACCACGACTGTCACTGTCTCTTTAAACTACCGTTCATTCATTTTTCTTTTCAGGAACCCGAATCGCCACCAACAAAACACAAAACTGACGAAAGAAGCAAAACTCGATACCCCCCCACAAGGATAAAAAAAACATTAATGAAATTTCTCACAGGAGACGTAACCAGCATCAGAATTAACCCCCACTAATACGAAACAGCCAACACCCCTTTCCAAAATAACACTCAGAGTCAGCAAGTATACATATCTAAATCCAAAACTTATCTTTCACCCCCTAGAACAACTACATGGAAATGAATAACAGTAAAACCCAAATTCTCTCCTGATATGCTCCAAAATTAAATATCACTTTAAATTTTTGTCATCAAATGATTCCTTTCATATGTTTTCACCGCATATTAATTTGGATATGTTTAAAACTTTTTTTCAGAAACAAAATTGAGTAAAAATAATTCAAGATGACTAAATTAATATTGCTGGTCACATTGCTAGTGACATTACTAGCCGTTAAACAAGCATAACAGGTGCACAACCCTATCCTATCTGAAGTATTTTCAAGGATTCACAATGTCTCCGCCACAGTATTAACCAGATTGGAACGACAAACACCCGAAAAACAGAAATTGTAGCGATTCAGGTAACAGCACAAAGCTGGGGTATGTCATTGCTACTGGAAAAAGAAATGAAAGGTCAAACAAGATCTAAATATTAAACAGACAAGATGCACAATTCATTGATGAAATCAAACCCAGTTGTTTCTGACGGGAGAATTGTCTTTTCAAGTGGAGACCCACCAGGACAATACAGCGTTTATATTAGGCCAGGTGACCCATGTCAAGAAATTTACCGTTTGTCGACCTTCGAAAAATTTACTGAACATTCCCCTGTAATTCCATGTCAGTTGGCTGCCGGAGTTTTTTTCCATTCTGGATACAAAGATCGAGTGAAATGTTTCAGTTGTTCTCAAACAGTGGAAAACTGGTTTCCGGGCGATGATCCTCTTTCATCACACGGGCACAGTGTGAATTGTCAGTTCATTCGCGGCACAGATAACACTAAAGTACCTTTCGGTACAACATTTGAGAACCAGAGGACACGAAATAGTTCTACCATGCCGACTACCGCAGCGCACAGTTCCACAACATCGGGAGAACCACATGCTTCATTACCAGGCGCTTTGACTTCGGGAATGTCTCGAAGTCAGAACGATGTCCTGGTTACAACTGCTCCAACATCCACAAACACTGTTTCGGTTTCCTTGAACGTTGAAACCTCTCAAAATACTAATGCTGCCAATGCATCGTCTATTTCCGAACAACTTGCTCAACTCTTTCCTTGTTCAAACACAGTCAATCCTCACATGCCAAGCGAAGCGGCTCGTTTACAAACATTCCGAGATAGATCAGATGAATGACCAGCTCATCGAATCGCAGCTACACCGGAACAAATGTCTAAGGTTGGACTTTATCATCTAGAAGAAAGAGATCGGGTTAAATGCTGGTACTGCAACGGAGGATTACAGAATTGGGCGAGATTCGACAACCCGTGGTTCGAACATGCCAAGTGGTTTCCGAAATGAGAGTACCTTCTTCAGAAGGGACCTGAGCTCGTTGTAAACGTTTTCAACAGATTTCCAAACTTGGATCGACCGGCCGCCATAAACCCGGTAGGTCCTCTTGTTGCAAACGTACCTCAAACTGCTTCCAGGCTCAGGTTTTTGCCGTCTTCGAACGAATTCCCACAAATTTTTGATCCAAGAGAACAGCAAAGAAAATTGGAAAAGAGAGTAAATGAAGAAATGCAAGCGTCTTCAATTGCAGCTGAAGCAAAAATGATGGGTTTCAGTGATGAAGAAATTCGAGGAGCTTTTCTCAAACAAATTGAAGATCACAACGCAACTTTCTCAAGCTTTACAAACTTGGTGGAAAGTGTTCTTGCTCTCCACAAGGTGAAAAGCTCATCTTCAACGTCAACCGCTGAGTCACAAAACAGGGATCTTCCGTCGACATCGAAAGAAACTAGTGGGCCATCAAGCACACCTCAGAATAAAAGTAGAAGACAAGAATTCGAAGAGCTCAAGCAAATTAGTTTGTGCAAAAAGTGCTTTCAGTCCAAAGCTTCTGTCGTGTTTTTGCCATGCGGACATTTGGCAGTTTGCAGCAACTGTAGCAAACAAAACTCAAAATGTCCAATTTGTAAGGCAAACGTCCGGGAAAAAATACAATCCTACATCGTGTAATCAGCATGTAGTTGAAAATTTTTTTGTAGTTCTAACTTGAACATTTTCAACGTAGACCACATTTTTCATTTAGAAAATCGTGTGATTTTGCTATTTATAGCACAGCCCTTTCTTGATTCATTTCATCATATGTGCGTTAAAGACGCACCCCAAAACTATTGTTTTGAAAATTCTTTGAATTTCATCTGAATGTTTCCGTTGCAATCTTCCCAAATTCACAGTGTAATTTTACACCCGCCGTGACGGTTGCCGTTCCTTATAAATGCATCATAACATCTTTTTTCTTTCTCTGCCTATTCACAGCTATTTTAGAAACTAACTCATGGTTGAACATATTCCAGACTTCGAACTTTTACAATCAAATGATAATCTTTTGGAAGATAATACTGATAACAAAACCATGCCTACCTCTCCATCAGCGCGATGGGCGGACACACAGAATGATCACCACGACTTAGCAGATGGGATATCAGATACACAACATACACCAGAGCTACAAGAAAGAAAAACTCAGAGAACCAGAGGCAAATCACATAACACACATCAAACCTTGCGAAATTTGGATCGCAAGCTTGACAAACTCCATCGAGACTTGGCTCAAGTCAGCTGGTTACAAAGGAGGAATGAGTCTCAACAAAGACCCAGACCTCTAACAGGGCGAAAACCCCCACATAAGAATGCACTCACTTACGAGCTGACACCTGCCGCAGCACGCGTTGTCTTTCGCATTCTTAATCCGAATTGCATACAATGGGTTTACGGGGATCAAAAGATCATCATTAAAACACCACGACGATATGTAGCTAAACCGCTCTGGCGCGACTCGCGTGGTCACGTCACGCCGATACTGGCTCGTGCCCAAGACTATGCAAAATTTTTGCACATACCTGGTCTTCAGGTCATTCAGAATAACGGAGTGCACTTTCACGTCACACCAGTACGGAAATACCGTGATTTACTAGTTGAAAATAAAGTGGCCATGTATGATGGTATCAAGATAAAATTAACCAGCCTGGCTATAACACAACAAGCAGTCTTCCCGCGAGGCGTCTATCTTGGTGCTTTACACATCACAACTACACTGCATTCAAACTCTTACTGAAATAATTCATGCACTACACTCAGCAATTAATACATATTACATACAGTTAACCTCATTACAACAGTTTGATGATTTTAAATTCTCATACTGATTGCTTACGCCAAAAATATCTTAACCTCTATTTTTTGTTTTAAGATGATTCCATAAACAAATCAGAGTTCAGGAATCAAATAAATTAGGACCAAACTCCTAAAACCAAAGACAATGAATCAAAATACAAAGCATAAAGACAAACTGCATCAACTTCCTGCTATGGCTTATAAAACGATAATTGAATGCAAACATTATCTGCAATCAACCCGACACAAAATTCAATGTTACAAGTCCCACATGAAGCGCACTTAGCGTCGCAATACTAACTGTCGTTCATTTATTAACTCAGACCCCGACAATTTTATGTAATAACAGGCATTTTCGACACCTCATATGTCCATTGGCAACCAACCAAACAAGAGTTGCGACTGCGAATTCCCACACTTTTTGTGGCGACACATACCTGGCACACTCCACGAGGAGGTGAGCCCTGTCACACTGTAACTTCTACTGACTATTACGTATATGTCTATATACCTGGTGTCATGTGTAACAACTTGTCACAATAACAATTTCAAAATTTTTCTGTCATAAAGGTACACCAATACTTTTAACAAGAATCATGTAGCAATCAACTAAGGAATCAAGCTAAACTTAACACATTCGGCAGAAAGGCAGAAAATCATGATTCCCCAAAACGTGCACTTTGAAAGCTTGATATCACAAGGCAACCTCAAGGTCGATTCAGCTCGAGAACAACGAGCACATGCTAAATCCTCTGCCCACAATTTGTGATTAACCAAACGATTACCCTTCAGTTCTTGCAAACTGTTCCCTATCTTTAAGCGGAACCAAGAATTTTATTTTTCACATGCAAATACTTTTTCGCTACAACAAGCAACACAACAACGCAAGAACATCATGTTTCAATACATAACCGTTTTTGAACGTTAATTACAAATCCTGCACTTCCCAGTCCCTTTCCGGACCAGCTGCTACACCGCTGGGATGTGACACCACTCACATCCCAAGACAGCAACAGGAAAGCAGACAAATCCCAATACATACATTTATGACACACGCATTCAATCTTTTAAAAAAATCGATAGTGTCACTAAATTTCCGCAATACGGTTCAGTAGGTTTCCAGAACAAAACTTATAATCAGCCATACTTCCCACAAGGAAGGCATTATAATTAAATTCAAAATTCTGATCAACATTGCACATTCCCATTTTCACGACAACTTATCTGGAATCCAGCATTACAATGAACCACTTTAAAGTTCGGAGAAATCCCACATAAAAACCACATAATTACAGTAGTCAAATTCTATACACTCAGAAAAAGATGATATAACTTCCGAAATGCTTATATCAAAAATTCCCTGACAGATAGAAGGATAAATGCTACAGAAAGCATTTATATTTGCGAAATCTCCTCAACAGTCGCACATATAATCGCAGGATTCTATAAAACTTTCTCAGGGTTAAATGAGACAATATAAATTCATTTCGACCGATACAGGTTCACGCAAAACGTGCAGTAATTCTTCAGGACACATAATACAACAAACGTTTAATTGCTTATGCTAATGTGTGTTTTCCACCAAATAATCATGTTAAATATGGAATTGTAACGTAAAATCACGAAACACCTAGGACAAAGAGAGAAGTTACTTTCACGAGTAGGCATACTAATGTCTGTCCTAGAAAGTGCATTAGTAAGTAGCATAAACCAAGCTCAAATGAAAACATATAATGATATATCAAACGACAAATTTGAAGACTTGAAAAGTCAATTCACGTTACAATTAAATCAAGTGAAAGACCAAGTTACTGAGTTACAAACACAGCAGCTTGAATTGGCAACTGTTATCGCTACACTCTCAAGAGTAACAGCCAAATTGGGAAACAGACAACAAAGATTTGAAAACTTCTTGTTTTCGTTTAATAGACAACTTCTTGAACAACAAATCATAACCACGAGAAGATCCATCGAAAATAGGAAACTGATTTTGACCCAAAATGCTCGACAAACACAACGCTCCACAGAAGAACAAAATTCCCGAAAATTAATCTTACAAGCACTTAAAAGATTAAAAAATATACTTTTTTGAGAAACGATACAATCTATCGAAATCAAATCACAAAAGGAATCATACACACAGTGGTGGGTTTAGGGTTGGGGGGGCCCGAGGCAAGACTAAAAAGGGGGGCCCTCTGATGACGTCATCATGATCAGCAAACCGTGATAATCACGTTTGATTTGCCTAAGATACAGTCAACCAAGGATATGTTCCTCAGACTACGGCAAAACGCCAAATAGCAGGAAATTATCGCCAAAATAGCAGGAGAAAATGCAAAAGGGTGTTCATGATACACAACTTTAAAAGCACTGAAAGTTGGGAAGACATGGCTAAAAGTTTGGCAATAGCAAGTTGGCATCGCTTTGTTTTCGCGCCCCTTTTCTCTGCATTCACCATCAATAAACTACACAGTTTACTCCTTTGAAAGTTTCACACTTTCCCCATTTGAAAAAATGCATGGTAGTTGGTATCCTGAATTTGTTCACATTGATGTCTTTGTGGGAATCCATGAAACTAAAAACAACAACCAAGAAGATTCAAAACACCAAATTTGTTTTAAATTTCATCCTTTTAACTGCAAAAACATTGCATACAAAAGCATCCAATTAGAGACTTGTTTTGGCAAGCTTTGAGGCTGGATGAGTCAAGGCTGCCCTCATCTTGCATTGACACTAG
>Ga0210059_1000317_pt1 | contig 57180 bp, 33 predicted proteins | sample Ectturendosymbi2_FD_188042 | JGI IMG/M metagenome (GOLD analysis project Ga0210059, IMG submission 188042) | Ecteinascidia turbinata endosymbiont from Florida, USA - Sample 2 (SPAdes) (version 2) | ecosystem: Host-associated > Tunicates > Ascidians > Unclassified | place: Key West, Florida... | reverse complement strand
GACAGAAAACTCCTGTCCGGCTTTCATCGAAAGGGCGCCTTCGTTCGTCGCTGTTGAAAAGAAACGTCGATGCAAAACTCCGGGCGAAGCAGCATGAAAGCTACGCGAGTCACTTGCCGAAAAAAAGAAGTTTCGCCCACAACGAAAGGCAAGAGTTGCAGGTGCGCTGAAGGCGTGAACGCGTCGGTAGGAGTGTTACAGCAGGAAAGATTAAAACGATCATGACGCCATACACATATACAAGGCGGAAGAATATGGACGCTGGCCTAAAAGAAAGCAGTTGATCTTTCAACTGCAGTTACGCTTTCACTTTCAAACACACATGGCGCGTTTCTTCCGCATTGATAAACTCCCGCTCACGTGCATATTGTTTCAGAGTGACTACTTCCCCGTAAGAAATCCTCAGTCAAGAATCAACCACTGCAATGTTAAAGAAGTTTACATACTCCGCCTACAAAAAGGCTCAGCTTTGTGGAGTGCATGAAGTAGAAAATCTACTATCATCAACGACAAATACGTTTGTATAAGACAAACTGACATTAAACTACCCGCGGAGAAAAGTTCCAAAAGGGAAAAACTATACAAAAAAGCTATGGAAAGCATAATGACATAATAAATAAACAAACAACAAGGCGGTACAGAGCACGTGAGTGGCGTAACTTAAGTTCTTATAGAAATATTATTTTTCTGTGGCTACTTCAACGTTTTCGTGACAGTGAAATCGGTTCTCTTCGAGCAAAATCATAAAAACTCGCCCCGTAACCACGACTCCTGTCAAATGGGCGCGGTGATGTCATCGCCTGTTTTACTAATTCGAGACACGCCGGAACATGGAGGTTTGACGGAGGCATTGCTCCCTTGTCTTTTTAAACAGGCAGTTGTGGAGTGGTAGTGCTTTTTTTAAAAGAAGAGAATTGGTGATGATATGCGGGCTTAAAAATTGATGTATTGCACCACGCAATGCCCTAAAAAATCAGAATGGCTTGACCACATTATTTTTTGCTCAACGTTGTACAGAGCATCAAAGAGGGGCAGTAGTCCCGCAAGTGCGCATTTCCACATTGAAATATACCAAGTGAACAACAAATCGCAGTAACGCATTTTCACGCAACGATGTGTCTAATCATTAAAATCTAACCCAGGTCCACTAGCAATTTTGCTCATCACAACTCTGCCCTCGAATTTTCTCATGCCATATCTACCCCTCAATTGCCTCCACTATCTGGGCACAAGGAAGCAGCTACGTGAAATAACAGCAAATTAACATATTTCAGTTATGTAGCAATCTCGGGTGCACACCGAATTTGACGCTACAAAGCGACTTTAAAATGTGGGGGTGTACTGTTTCCGTCCACCAAACCGAGACCTGCGGTTGCCAGAGAGTGGCACAGAGAACGTGTCAAAGAAACACAGGATGTGGGTGGCAATGTTCGAAGCGCACGAGTCTAACTTTCACTGCCGGACCGAAAACGCAGATATTTTGAGAAAGGCATACCTTCGAAATCGTACAGAGCGACGCAAGTTCCGATTGGTTCGATTTCTTCGTCAAAATCGTCACCGAAGCTCTGGTCCCTTTGCAGATTACTGCAAGTTGCAAATAAATTTTACAAAACGTTACACGGTGAGCACTTATTACATTTCTCGCTCTGGTTGCTGTGTCTGAAAAGATCACCATGCCGATGGGTAACAGTACATATGTTCGTTGCTTGAGCAAGTGTGGGAGTTCTCAACAAATTTGAGGACAGCCTCAAACAGCAGATCTTAACACCAAATCACGAAAGTACACCGCCGATCGCAGTTAATCTCCATTGAAAGATGCGAATGGTGCTACAGCCGTCTGTAGCGCAAATGAGACCAACAACATTAAAACCATACGTACTTGTGTTTCAGCACTTTGGAGGATACGAACCCACAACGACGAAAAAGCCAAGTTGCACATGTTACAGCATCAACAGCAATAGAGATAGCACGGTCGAACGAGGTCACTCTGCTGCTTATACCGGTTCGCTCATTTACGAGCTATTCTTAGCGCGCTTCCCGCCCATCTCGCATCGCGTACAGTGGCCATGTGACGTCAGTCCCACTTGTTTAACTTGCCATATTTGAAGCAACTTTTGCACAACTGCTGGAGTTGTCACCTCATTAATGAAAAGCTCGCGAAATATACGGTGGTCGTAGTGGGACTCAGACCAGAGCTGACATTCGACTTTCATTTTATGAAAACAAGACTTGACGCATTTTGACAGCAGCTGTGATTAGCAAAAAGGAGGCGTGTGAATTGCGTTACAAAGGAAATCCTGCGTGGTATTCTTACTTCGATTTTTTAAATCGCCGATAACTGCAGTTATTCCTGTTTCGTTATTAAAAAAGTTATTTAAAAAAACGTTGATTTGTCAAGGTTTACATCAACCTAAAGTGATTTTGTCACTAATAGTTAATTTGCCAAAGAACGCAATGGATGTCGGTGCTTCCAACCACGTTCAGACTAAGCTTTTGCTGGCGACCATCGCACAGTGGGGAAGTGCGTCAGATATCTACCAAGCAAATTTCGATATCTACGAAGTAAACAGCACTCGCTGTTTTGCAGCTTATGGCAATGTTTTAGTATTGAAAGACATCTTTCTTTGAATATTACGGAACTTTGAACAAAAAGCGGATTGTGCGTCCTAACATTTGAAATTGTCCTTCAAACAAGCACTTTTGATGTGCCGTTTTGACATAACCATCCGCCAACTCCTGAACCATTCTGTTTTATGCAACCGTATATTACCTAAAGCATATCTGAGCCAAGTTGCAACTCACCATTTCGAAACGATCGTCTCCCTGTTGTTAAGCACACACAAGAGGCAAGCGTCAGTATTAAGACTTAATTGCGACTTCTCCCATTTTCCTTGATTAAACCTTCCCGCTTACACATTTGAACCAAACGTTGGAACCCAACTACCGATCGGCGACGCTTCATTTTTCCGTTGTGTGCTTTATCATTGTCTTTCCGCGCATATTACGATCGAATTTCCTGACGATCTGACTTTGCGGCCGTGCATTCAGTAAAACCAGTAGCCCAAAAGCGCGATTGAACAAAGCTGGAGCAGCTAATTAAAGTTAAAATGAGATGGATACACTTTAACGTTTAGCAGGCTAACATGACAGTGAACAGAACAACACGCGGCCACAGTCTAATCTACAATAACGTAGCCTACAACTACAAATGCAATTTTAAACCTTTCTGCATGGATTTAAACACTTCTATGCGTACAACGTTTCTCAAGCCAATACACCTGCGAGGTGTTTGAAGTTCGACTACAGCTATCATACCCCACCTTTGATCAACCCTTTCGACCCGTAAGGCCACAGCCTCTCTAAATTGTGTATTAAGAACTTAAAGGGTTAAACACATCCATTTTAAAGCTCCAATTGATTCGTTAAACAAACTGCAAATATAACAAACATAAATGAAACTAGAAAGAGTGAAGTTATGCTAAACCACTTTAATGTGCGAATGCAAGTTTATCAGCAGTACAAGCTAAAACATACGTTTTGTTTTTATAAAGAGTTAAAGGTGTGATGCTACAGATCGAAGTGCAAAACTCTTCACTGTCGTGAACATTCTTCCGCCACTTGACCAGGAAGCCTGTTGCTAAGCAGGTAAAGGACGTAAAGGCCGCCCAAGTATCAGGTGGCATACCCCACCACCGATTTGGCAAGGGTGGTTCAACATCAACGGGCACTTTTAGATCCTTCGAGGTTGCTGGCCGAGCGTCATACCCCCAAGGAAATGCGAATTCAGAAATGGCAATAAATGTTTAGCCAGGTCACAGTTGACGTCATAATAACATGCACAATGTGCGGCAACTGGTACGTGGGAGCAGAATGTGATTGCTAGCACCAGCAAGGAAACCAGAGTGGGAGAGGCGAACGACGATCATACATTGAAAATAATTTCCTATATAATATTAAACGCCACACACCAGAACAGCTTCCGAAATAAGAAAAACCGTTGCAGACAAGGATACGTTTGCGAACTACTTGGCGGAACAGCATATCAACTCTTGTCCTAGAAACAAGTAGCAAGATTTAATTTAAAAATCCGTATTCGTCAGAACCTCACTCTTGCCGGCACTCTGAGGTACGCAAAAAATTCACGAGGAGCACGTCTCATTGCAAAAGTGGATTTCTTAACAATAACTCTTGTCACTGTTAACAACAATTCGGTGCGCTTGTGACAAGCGCGAAATAAGTTTTTCGAACATGGAAGCTTGGCACTTGAAAATAAGGCGTTTTACAAAAGCTAGCAAACCTTCTTGTGCAAAAGTACATTTCCTTTACCACGGATATAAAACTTGGCAATGGCTCGTATTCGAGGGTAGCGCAATGCATTTGCAATCCGAACAAGGTTCGGTTCATTCAATACAGTAAATGTTCACCTGTTTTTTTCTGGTTCATTTTTAAGCGGTTGGTGAGTCGGTGTTTGCTCGGGACTTTTGACGGCAGATCGGGAAGGTGAGCTACTTTGTACTGAACCTGTCGCTTCTGCGTACCAAGCCTGCAATGCAAAGAAAAAAACGAAAGTAAGTTAACGATGATTGTGACAAAAAACACAATACGCGACCTGAACTATAAAAAACATGGGGAGCCATTAAGAAGTCATTTGGGACGGTGTTTGAACCTGAGCTTTACTTAGATTTTAACACCAGAACTACCAATTGTACTTCCACTTGGAAGCTAAGCAAGGACTAGTGCTTTCTTATTAACAATGTATGACAAAACTGCGTTTAAAATTAAAACCATTTAACGCTGAGATTAGCAGAAACAGCTGAATGTTGTATTGAAGTGGCGAAAATATTGCAATGAATTTTATTGGTTGCGTATTTTCCATAAACGCTGACTGAGATTACTATTCTGCGGATAAAAACACGAGTTTGGCAACACATATTGCAACTTGTGAGTGTTTTTGTAACTCAAAGAACTTTAAGTTATAAAGTTGAACCAGTTTATTTAGGATAAAAACTTTCTTCTTTCAGAAGTTTGGTTAATGTCTACTATACTTTTCAGGGATAAAACACTTTATATTTTCACCCTGCTTCAACCATCTTGCTGGAATCATTCCTATGAAAACAAGAACGATAAAAACAAAACATGTTTTTCCAGCTGCAATGCGTTAGCACCACGTCGGAGCAGGCAACTCTTTGATTATTATCGCACAGTAGTCAGGTACAGAGCACTTTCAAAGTGGCGCAGATCAAACTCCAGCCTATATAAAGATGCAAGTCTTTACCTCGAACTGATTTAGATCAGCCTGAAGTTTTTCCATTTTGCCTGTTGCTTGCTTGATCTGAGCTTCCAAGGATGTTGCATCGCCAAGGGCCGGATTGGACCGATACACATCTTGCATTTTCAACATTGCTTTTCTGAACAACGCGCACGACGTTTCAACGGGTGGTATGGGTAACTACAAGGTGAAAACTACCCGCAACGTAAAGAAAAAGGCTAAAAACGCTTCTTTATTCACGCAAAAAAGCGACTTTGATTAGCATACCACGTCTATGCTACAGTTAGACACAGTTTCTTTCATTGATGCAGTTACGTGAAACATAGACTACCCTGAAGTACAATTTTCTCTGACGCTTTGCCTTGACCTAATTTCAACGATTCGATGTAATATTTTCTACTAAAAACAACGCAAAATCTGTACACAAGCAATTTTTTGCAGTGTCAAAAGAACTCCTGCTGTTACCTACAGTATATGCTGCAAACTTTATTTTTCTGACAAGCGATCTCATCAAAATTTTAAGATCACATCTATGTAAGACTTCTTTCAGCCATTCGACACATTTCCAGCCAAGCAAGTCAAACTTGCATCCTCGCCAATCAAACATAATACATTTCGCATTTGCCAATCCGATGCAGTGCTTAATGACACAAGATGGGAACAAAAGGTTTGGACTCATATGCGTATCTAACACAAAAATTGCTGTAAAAAATCAGCATCAGCGAATTTCAATAGGTTGATGTATATAGCGCGAGTAGCGCATCGGTAAGCACTGGAGCCGGCTAGAAAGCGGAGTCAACAGGTTTCAAAGTTTCATTTTGCAGCAAACATGTATATGTGTTTCTGAATTATTCAGAACTTTGCAGTAGTGTTTGGAGAGTCTTGACTTTGAATATTTGGAACTGGTGGAGGTGGAGCAAATGGGTTGGAACAGATCTGGAGTAAAAAAGTGAGACCTCTCGTAATCACACAATTGAAAGTGAAATTTCACCGTAATTTAAAATATCGTATTTTCCCCATTCGACATTAAATCGAATAATCGCCATTCATACAACAACTTGCAACGGGCATTTTGTACGTTTCAACATTTCCTGGCGCTGAAGATATTTGTGTTTCATTACATCTTATTCCTGGATTCCGCTGTGTGATGGACTCGAGCGCTGACCCTATGCCTGTGCTGAACATTCTCCAAAAACTATTGTTGAGATAAGTGAAACCTTGAATGTGGTGGACTAACCATATCAGATGGCACAAGCACAAGAACTACACTAATACTTGAGGTTTTCAACGTCCCTGGCAAAGTAGCTGCGCCGACATTCAGATTATAAAAAACGGGATGCAAAAGTGAGGTATTCACAAGCAGCAAGGATATATGCTTTAACATCCTGTTTTCCGTGCAGAATATAAGTAATGACCACAGTACAATTAAAGAAAAAAAGGCGCGCAAGCAAAACTTCGCACATACATGTCGTGTCCAGCCTGCCAAACAGCAACTATGCAACATGATTTGACAAAAAACTGACACATTAAACATGATTGTTATAAGATATATCAGTGCTATTCAACCTGTGCGACGGTACGCACTCGTGCGGATGAGAAAACCGTGCTCGTGCGGATGAGAAAACCGTAAACGTATTTTAAACAATCCTCTCTTTGTTTAATTGCCGTCTTTCTGTTTTATAAAATATGGTACCCCGCACAACGAAAAACTGGCAGACACTGCGCTCATATTTTGATAGTTTGAACATCTCATCAGAGGAATGCATTAGAAGTTACCGAGGCTGCCACGAAACTTGCTACATCAGCTATGTCCAACCCGCGGCTCGCGGTCGGCATGCGGCCCAGTCGAAGGTTTTGTGCGACCCATTTAGGCTTTCGATGTGGTAAAGGTATCCTACATGACAACTTGCCCTTATTCTGATAATCTTGAATTTGACATTTTAGTTGCAGGTGGTCGTCAGTGCCACCTTATCACTCTATTACCATTGCAGTTAGGATTGGAACGCTTTCAGGACTTTAGCTTTAGTTAAATTTAGTTGCTAAGATCAAAATAAGCCATTCAATGTGCGGCCCTCATTAGTATGTTATTCAATGTGCGGTCCTGGTTAAGATAGTGACATACTGTTTGGCTCAGTAAGCCATTTGGGTTGGACATAGCTGTTTTATCTGCTTATTCTATTGTTACTTCACGGTGGAAACAAAAGATGTGCAGCTGCAAGGCAAAACCGAGTTGATATCAAATTTTTGTTGCTCCTGCAGTTGCACAAGACCAGCGCAGCTATTCAATCTGTGTGCTGAGCCACGAGGACGCTGCTGATTTCTACTGCTCAGCAGGCCCATAACCAGGGGGGGATTTTGCCAACCCTGAAAAAATGTGTTGGACATCTTTTAAAACTGTTGGACATAGTTAAAAAATTAGGGCCACTCTCAGAAAACCCTGCGCCACTCCTGGTGTCCCAAGGTGGTTACGAGTCTGCTGCTCAGCAGCGTAGCTACAGGTTTGAGACAGGGTGGGGCAAAATTTAGCAGAAAGGGCCCTGCTGGCCACCTTAGGGGGACCACTAGCGAACACTCAAAAAAACGTTTGAGAAATGACAGTGAATCCGGCATCAAGTAGCCTTACTCCACAGGTGAAACAGGCAAGGAATCTATCGCAAATTTTTAATAGGGAATCGATTACACAGAACACTACACATCGTCAGTCCTTGCATCTTATTCAAAGTGAATCCAGATGTTGTGGATGTGGATACAAGATTAAAAAAAACGGAAACACCCAGAAAAATGCAAAAAAACAACAACCTACTGAAAACCAAAATAATACTAAAAATCAAAATGTCAGCTAAGGGGGGCCTGGTTTTTGCATTTATCTTGCCGGGAGGGCTCGACCCCGGCTCCGTTACGACCGTCAGTTATGCCACTGCTAGTGCTGGAGGACACTGTAGTGTCACGACGATGAGCATCCAATAATTAGGAATCAGTCAATCATTATATTCTATTTTTAGGCGAATATTATTTAAATTGGCTTAGTTTTGCCAACGTAATTCCAGTCAGGCTCAGTGTGGTAAACAGCAAATTCACCATTCCTAAATACCCAGAACTCAAAAACAAGTCGGCATCATTCTTCAAACACGACAAATAGCGATAATTTAGCAATTGATGGTGCCACCATCTGATCAGCGGCTCGTATTTTCATCATTAATAGCTTATGACCATATGTCCGCAAAGAAGTCATTTGCTCTGGCAGAAAGTACTATGAAACCATACATGGAGATAGCAGCACGAGAAATTCATGGAGGAACCATTGGCTGCAACCTAAGTGCAAAAACTACCATTACCGATATCACAGGGGCCGACAACTTTTCAGAAAAATTGGCTGATAACTTTTCAGAATACGGTGTGACGTGGCTGAAATGCAAAACTGAGTCTATAGGTGGTGCAAGGGCTATGGTTGACATTCGAAATGGTACTGTTACGCTCATAAAGCAAGTCGCACCAGAGATTGCGAGTATCCAATGTGTCGCGAAGCATTGGAGGACAAGAAGCTAGGAAATGAAAAAGAAAATTGCCAACTATAGCCGATGTAATCAAAATTGTGAATGCAATACTGAACAGCCTAAAAAGTTGTGAGTTTGACGAACTTGTCATAGAAATGGGAGGCGATGGGGATCTTCTTTATCATTCTGAAATGTGGTGGAACTCTCGTGAAAGAGCAATGGAGTGAGTGTGGAATTTGCGACAGGGATTTCTTGTGTGATTTGATCAACGAAAAGATCATAAAGCTCTTTTCTTTCGCTATTTGTTTTGGCTTGCTGGACTAGTCATTCTGGTAGCATATTTAACCAGCTGAAACTCAATGTTAAAGTTATGGAATTTACATATTCGAAGCGACCTCCAAAATCACACTGTTCAAGCATGTAGTTCAAAATTTCGAAGAAGAAATCGACAATAACAACCTGATGAGTTTGAAGACCCTACAGACGCTCGATCATATCCACGTGTAACTGGGAAGAAATATAATTTGGAGCAGAGTATCACTGAAACAACCAGCTCCCATATACACAGTCTGATTGATGATTTTGAAGCTTACTATCCCAGACAGCAGGCTAAAAATTTGCAATCAAAGCTATGCATTTTGAATACTTTCGGCAAATAGAATCCACCTAAAAGACGACTTATGCCATCATCCTTTTATTAGACGTATAAAACACGCTGAATTCTGGGTGTCTTCTCAGTGGAACACTAGAGAGGAACGGATCTGGGGGGGCAATTGCCCCCCCCCCCTAAAACCTACGAACGTAACTTTATTCACCATGATTTTGTACAATTCAAAAAACAGCATTCGCGATATCATGCAATTTTGCCGTCTGTTGTTTTGTCACAGCAATATTTTTTTAAGCATTCTTCTTTTTTACAGTAGTGAACCCGTCATAAGACTTGACTACCAAATATTTTACTGAAATCGCCCCACCTAAACTTACTTGCTGGATGGGCCCTTGACACTAGATGACCTAATGTGAGGAGCGTCGGGGCGAACGTCTACAACTGCAAAAAGTAATCGGCAACACCTAGCCATTAATATAATGGCATACTTAATAAATAATTGATGTTCTGTGTACATTTTTGTGCTTATTATTTTGCAGTAGGTATTCGTTATTTTGGTTATTTGAACAAAATTTCTTCGTCGTTTTTTGGAGTCTAATCCGACTGTATGGCTATTATTCAGCAACACTAGTGTTGGTTGTGCGGATGAAATTTTCGTTGAATAAAAGAGTGCGAACCGTCTTTCTAAAGGTTGAAGACTACTGAGATATATTATTCCAATACAGATTGTATCGAGCTGAAAAAGTTATCAAAAAGGTAGATATGGATGAGTGACATTGATAAAAAAGCCACTGAGATTACAGTCGTATTTTTGTAGAAGAGCAATTACTTGTGTTACACTATTCTTGAAAAAACTTTGTAACACCACAAAATCATTGAAGCAAGTAAACAAAAACAACCATCGAGATATGAACCAAAGGCATTTACGTACAAGTTTAAGCCCACATTCAATATCCATTGAAATTCCACGTCATGGCTTTTTTGCCATAAATGAAATTGCATTTTCCCTATTTAGAAACAACGCCAAAAACATTTTCCCTTGCATTTTCCCTATCTAGAAACAATGCCAAAAACAGTGCAAAAACGATCCTCACAACAGCAGTTGCAAAGCAAATTAACGGCAAGATTTGTGTAGTATGCATCAAATTCACAGACAAAAAACACATTTTTGCCTACATTTCAGGGAAGTCCCAGCAAACACCTGCAGGAAAATTCTTGGCATTTCTAGGTGCTAAAAAAATTAAGCAGAGCTGCACACCTTCCGTCATCTTCTTTGTTTAATTCTTTCTTTATCTCATCAATTTGTTTTTGAAGTTTTTTTCGTCGTTGCTCTGGAGGTAAATGGGAGTAATCAGGGGACTCAACCACCTTAAAAAGAAAGTATGGCCTGTGTCACAGCAATGCAAAGGAACTCATAACAAATAATTGTGTGGTGCCCACGTTTGACTGCGTCTTCACGCATAATGTGACGGTTACCTTAAGAAAACAAGACATATTAATCATTGTATAAAAATAATCTGCAAGGATGGTGATCCTATCTTATAATTGCATACACCGAGTAGCCATACTAATCCAAACACAGAGCAGACATATGCATAACGCAAACAAAACAATTGAAAAAAACAAGCAAAATCAAGCGTCTGCACTCAGTGTGGGGGTCAGTCACCTACACCGTTTTAAATAATAATTAATCATTCAAATCATGGAAAAACAAAAATTATGATTTTAATGGCTTGAAATTTCAGAAGAGCTTTGCATGAAGACTGCTTTAATGTAGAAACAAATTGCCAATTTAGCAAGTATAACCATCCACTTAGCTGAATCCTTCGAGGAAAAAGTGCATAAAAAGCACATTTTAACACATCTGCTGCACTAAGAGCTAGTTAAAAAGCATGCTCACAAATGTAGTTGCAGTGGCCCAGTAGAACTAAAAACTTCAATCACAATCTTGGGGTTTACAGTCTACACCAGTGGTTCTCAAACTTTTCTGCACGTTGACCCCCAATTCACGTATACAATTTTCTGTAGACCCCTTGGCCTAGCCCAACAGCTACCAATACAGGAAAAGTATGTGTCGAAATAAATTTGAGTACTTTTTACTTGAAATATATGATAAAACAATACACAATCCGAACATATGCTTAGAACTTAGGGGCCATTCAGTGACCGCCATTTGACCCAGTGACCATTTATCGATTCCTTGGATAGTCCAATTGACCCCTGAGGGTCGATATCGACCACTTTGAGAAGCACTGGTCTACACAGACAATAGCAAATGAAGTAATTGAGCTGATTGCTCAATTTTGAACATGACTGTCATCAAAATGCATCTCTTTCACTTTTCAACAACATAAATCTTTTGAATGTGATGTCTATTCACAAGGTGCACTTGACCAACTGTCCTAATCATTGGAGCGTGCTACTCATTTTGTTCAGCACTGATACATGCCCCCAACATGAAATCATGGTACTTTTATACACATGGCAAAGATCTGACAAACAGCCAAAATCATTGCCATCAATTTTTTGTGATTTTGCAGCACTGATATAGTGCAACAACACTAGTACATTTCAATGGCATATATGCCATGGTCAAATAAAAAAAAAACAGGCATTCGTGTTTTTAAGCAGAGCAGACATTAAAATTCTTATAAACTCATATTAGAAACATCACTATAACAAATAATTTGAATGAAATCATGTTTGATATTTCCAAACCAACTACCTTCATCATATTTCAAAGCATCTAGATGATTTCATTAAAATCAATTGGTTTTTGTGTGTCATTTTCAACAAGGTTTTCATACCATTTAAAGTACAAACACAATAGTAAGCCATAGTACTTCAGAAACCTACTACCTGACATTAAAGACAATGCTTTAACTAACTAGTCTCCACACAGGCGAAGGATTTGAATCCATCAGCAAATTTTTAATACGAAATCGGTTTCATGTAACACTACGCATCTTCAGTCCTACCATCTGCAAGCAATGGGTGAAAAGCTGAAAGGCGAAAGCAGGAGTAGACAAAGCAGACAAACTCAAGATTAAACTGAATATAAATCAGAATACAGCTATGACAAATGATGAACTTGAAAATATGTCTTTCCAAAATAATTGTTTTCACTGGAATATTAAAAGTATCTGACGTCAAATGTTAAGCAATGCAAACAGCCAAACAAACAACGCCATTATTATGACTCACAGAGCATTAGCTCAATGAAAGATCAATTGCTGATGGGAAGTGGGCAGCCCAAGTTTAGGGAGTTTTATTTAAAAAAAAAAGCTGAAGGCTGTGACAAAAGTAACTTGAAGTAATGGTAACAAGGAATGGTGTGACAAGAGTTAAAGAGTTAAGAGTTAAAGGAGTATTTGGTGCCCCCAAATTTGCCCAGAAAAATTTGTTTTGTTTTCACTGGAATATTAAAAGTACAGGTCCATACCAGGTACCTACCATTTTCCTTAAAAGAAACACTGCCTAGTACAGTAAACTTATTTTAGCCAAAATCAACATAAATTTGCTTTAGATGTAGCTAAAAATTCTACTTAAAATTACATGTTGTGTTGACAAAGCATGTTTTCAACTTTATTCTCATCACCCACCACTAACATACTGCTAAACATTTTCATTTTTCAAGATCTTGCGATGTGTGAGGTTTTTGCTGAAAAACAATGATGTTTGGGTTTAACTTGCCAGAAATTCTTTGCAAGCCATATGAAAGTAAAGATGTTATAATGTGGGACAAGCATCCATCTGAAACACAATCATGCTGGCAATTGGTATGACAGCAAACTTGAGTCATGCAGTTTGTGGGGATGACAAATATGCATGAAGACAAATGAAACTCGGGCTTGACAGCTGAGGCAGTAAGTTTATTAGCAATAAAAATGCACCTACAGTAGATACAACATAAAAATGTAATGGCACCGGTTAATACATCCTTGGTAAATACAGCCAACTGCTCATTACATCCAAATCACTTGGAATGGAATCTTCTTAATCAATTCCCACTATAGAAGCTCTGGTTAATACATCCAGCCACCACTTTATCCATGCACTTTCGATTCCCCATGCAGGCAAAATGTTTTTTTTTAATGCTTTTATGCAGGTTTTTTTAAAGGTGTTTTAGGGACATGATTCGGGTCCCTAGAATCAGAGAAAATCATTATCGGGTCCCCAGAATGAGAGAAAAACGGGTCTCTAGAATCAGAGAAATCGGGTCCCTACAGGTCCATGCCAGGTACCTAACATTTTCCTTAAAAAAACCTGCTTTTATGTTTAAATGCTCTGAAGGCAGAAGCATATGGCCATCTCAGAAAATGTTTCCACCTAAGCCAACAACTTTGGGCAGCTTTTTCTGTGCTGAATGAATAGAGTACAATACTACAAAGTCAATTGCATCATTTTACCCATTTGGGGTTGATTTTAGCTGCTGTTTTAGGAAAATCAGTTATTACAACCACTGCTTACATCCAAAATCAGATGGTCCGAACGTGGATGTATCAACCAGGGTCTACAGTATTCGCAGCACAGTATCACACTTGACATTTGAAAAAACATAACTGCAAATGAAACCAACATAATAGTGACATAACAGTTGTCAAACATTTGCAATGAACACTAGAATTGCACTGCAACATTAAGCTTTAATCTAGAGTTACAACCGACTAAAAAATTGATTATATATCAATTTACATACAAAGATGCAATCTACTATAGAAAGACATTACATCATTTAAAGTACTATAGAAAGACATTACAGCATTTAAGCTTTAATTTATAGTTTTAATCAACTTGATGACAAAAATCTTAAAAGCCTAGTATTGTGGCCATTAAACACTTTTGTGCTCGCCACACAGAACAACATAATAAGGATTCTATGCGGCTGTTCTTGGCTGGCATAAATATACATTTTTATTGAAAATCGTGTATAGAGGCAATGGTTGTAATATTTTTTGCTTGGGAAGTTTTTAAAATTAGGATCCTAGACTGAGTTTAAAAAATAATACGTCTTGGGATGAGATACCAAACTCTGCGAGGATCAGAGGCTGTTTGAAACCATGTTTTTTTGAGTTGGTCCACCCAGATGGGACCAGGACTGTGATTTTGTGTGATAGAAGTGTTTTGATATGTTGCCAAATGCTAAGGGAGCATGAAAGATATGTACATGTAAATACATATGGACATACTGATAAAGTTTAATTGCTTAATGCCAGTGTTAGCTGATTTGAAGGCATCTAAAAATGCTTCCAACAAATTAAAATTTTTGCCAAAATAATGGCACCAGTGGGCCCAGGCTTGTTGCAGTGGTATGTAGCCTAAACTCCTTCAGAAATAACTTGATTGGCAATTGACTAGTGTAAAAGCAACAAATTTTTCATTTTGCTACGACTTGTTAAATAAAAAAATAAATACCTACGATTAAACAAATTGATCTGTTCAAAGCAGCTATAGCTTCATCTCCTGCTCAGGCATAAAGACAGAAATGATTCTATGTGACAAATAAGCACTGTCTGTGCACACTGCACCAGTAACAAAAATCAGCACGCATTGATGGTATTTAATGGAAATCGATTTTGCCATACGGCATCTTCAGTCCACGTAAATTAGAAGTTAAACAAGTGGAAGTACGCAAAGCAGTGATTATTACAAAACAAAGACAAAGGTTGCGTGAAAAACATTTTGAGCTAACGTTGACAGACACACATGCACAAAAATTTGTGAAAAATTTCAAAAATGTGACAAATAATGGTCAAAAAGCAACCCCATGGTGGCTATAGGTGAAAAATGCTAAACAAAGTGGCTTACAAGGCATGGCTTAAGAACAATGCCCGATCTTCTTTGCATGGACAATACGCTGAGGTGCAAAAGTTGTGGCCCTTGCAGCGAAAGGGTCCAAGATCTGATCTTGATGGAATTTTAGGCATCAAGTCAAAAAAGTGTTCTGGCAAACTATCCAGCATCTTTACAGAAAAAATATAATATTGCTAGTTCCATCAAAGACCAAAATGGTGTCTCACTCAGTAACGAAGATATTCCTTGAAAGATGGAGAGAGAATTTCAAATACATTTCAAACCCAATCGCTTCCACACCATTGGACAAACAGAAGATAGATTTGGGGGGGATACCACCTTTCAACCAATGTTTTCCTAGCTGTCAAAACACTGAAGGCTGCAGGTTGCAGTGAAATTTAACCTGAAATACTCAAAATGAAAAGGTCCTTGATGATTTAAACGTGTATCAAGTGGCCTGGGGTTTCAAAAGGGACCAAAAGATTGGCAAACTAGGATGATCATCCCCAGACACAACAAAGGGCACAAAAGGGAATGCACAAACTACCAGCACATCTGTTTGGCACACAAGCAAGCTGCTTGAAAAAAATGCCACAAATTAATTGAAACAAAACTGGGTGACACCATGTGTGGTTTTCGCTCTGGACATTGCATTATGGATCAAAGTTTCACTCTCCAGCAAACTTTCAACAAAAAATCCTGGATGTATGTCAAGGATGTCTATGCACGATTTGTTGACCTTGGAAAGCATTTGCCCAGTTCCTTTGTAAAACGCTTTGGAGAGTACTGCAAGAGTAAGATACTGAGAACTTCCTGTTACTGATCATCAAGTCATTGTATTCCTGCTCAGAAGTTTGTGTCCATGTCCGTAGTGGTGAGTGATAACAGTTAAGGGTGTGTGTTGTCACCACTCGTTTTCATCGTCTTTTCTCAAGAAGGTTTTTTTTGGATGCTTTTGTGGATCTAACGATATCTTGCCATGTAGAAGGCTTTAAAATAATATTGCTTTTGACATTATGCCTTCTAAACAGCCTTAAGCAGTTTTCAAATGTGTTGAGCTAAGTTATTTGGGACATACACTATATATTTTAACTCAACTTATAGACAAAATGTTAGCATGTTGAAAGAGATTGTTTTTATGTTGCAGCAGTGTGAAGTCCTGTGAGCAATTGGTGCATTCACTAAAATATTGTACAAAGTAGTTGCATAGAACAACAAAACGCCGCTTATTATTTTCTTTTGCATGTTAATTCTCATTTTTGCAAATTCCAACTTTGTACTTACTAAACATTAGGGAACAAAACACAAATAATTTTCTCATTTAACTTTTGGTTAGGAAGGCAATCAGTTGGCCTACAACTGGAATTTCCATAAAGTTTGAACCACCATACACCACAGTTTTGCCTTAAACTCAACAAAAACAAAGTTGCAAATGTTGTAACACTCATCACAACTCACAAGTAAACCCAAAAGCACACACTGTACTGTGTGCATCAAAAATATATTGCAGTAAAAACAAAATTTATATCTTGGAAAATTAAAGCCAATTATTCAAAGTTAATTAGCAAACTTACTAATTATCTGGATACACACATACATAAAAACTTAATTAGCATGACAGAACTGTTCCCAAAATGCATGAAACTCTCATACATTTACAAAACTTTAGTAGGTGAGAATTAGTGGTTATTTTTGCAAATATAATTTATAATTGTATATAGCAGTACTTTTCAAGCTGCCTTGCTTATTTTACGTATCTGTGCACTACATATAGCGTATTATTCACTCACTGATATTCTGCACATAGCCCAAAACTCATACACTTTTATTTAAGTTTTATGCATTGGTTATGATGTCCATTATCCACTATTGATTTTACAAATAATGATAGCATTATTCCACAGAGTTTGACAAGTAAAATTTTACCAAAGTCTTGTGATAATAAGAATGTAGTCAAATCATCTATTTTAGAAAGTTCAAACTAAAGGATGCCCAAGCATTATTAATAACATATCACATTTGGAACTTTTTCATTGTGTCTTTCAATGAATGTGTAAATTCTGTTCAGATTGTCCAGTTCTCATACAAAAACACATGTTGAAACATAACACTTTATGAGCAAAGAACCAACACTTGGAAAATACTACCAATAAAAGAACGAAACTGCGGAAGTTAAACAACCTGGACTGAAATTTCTCAAGATATCTAACCTTCACGACAGTGGTTCTCAACCTTTCATAGGTTATGGCACACTTTACAACGCAATTTTCTTCCTGTGGCACACCAAAGCTACTTGCTGAAAGGTAACTAGTGCAAACGTCCTGTTTGGAAGAGTTGTCTACAGCAGGTTCAATAGACTAATTCTCAGTTTTGAAAATTTCATGACACACCTGGGACTGTCTCATGGCACAACAGTTGGGAGGGAGCGTTTACACAATAATGTTCAAAAAATTGACTTCCCTTGTAAACCATAAGATGATGTACTATAAGCTACACTACAAATATTTTTGCGCAACTCATGTTAGCATCTTTAGGGCAGTTAAACTAACACTAAGAACAGGAAAGGTTAAAGCAATTCCTAGGGAATTGGTAAGGCAACCGAAAACTGCTATTTTTAGGCCGAAATCGAAGCACGAATATATCGTAGACCGGTTCTCAAAGTGTTAAGCCCTTTCACAATAAATACTATGAAATAAATAGTAGAATTACAAAGTATAGCAATCATGCTTTTTCTCAAGCGTCTGCATATCTAATAAGTTAGGCGGGACCATTGAGCCACTGTTCATTGAACCCCACATATTGTGGTTTCTGGGTCACTTCTATGTCATTTTGAATCAAAATCACATCCTCAAACCCAGCGAGTCGATGCTTTTTTCTCTTGCTAAAATGCATATTATGTTGTACTAAGTTAACCACATAAAAGATGCCGGAAACAACTTAGAAACAACAGCGTCAAAAGAAAAAGTTCAAGACCCAATAATTTTACTTCAACCACCAGAAAAGTAATGACCAGTGACAAAAACCTAAACGCTGTACTTGCTTGCATCCCGTTAACATGGGTAAAATAAGGAAGCATGAGGAATATCTAGTATTGATAAGTGGTGCTAACCCTGTGTAGTTTTCAAAAAATTTTGATGATTTAAAGGTTTGGCTATGATCACAGGAGCTGACCTTCCTTGAACCAGCATCTATGGCGTTCTTCATAGAAGGCATGGTCTGCTAAGGTCAACGGTCGTTTTCTCGTTTTTTGTTGGTAGAAGCGGAAGTTATAGGTGTGGAAGCGGAAGCGGTTGACGAAATAACTGCTTCCACATCCCTGGTACTGACATTAACTATTTTCTTCTCTAAGGCCAATTAGTTAACAAACCTGCTGTTTAATCAGTTGAATTGGAAAATGCACTGCTGGAGATTGAACCTGCAGTGCTAACTTTAGAAAATCAGCCAAACATGGTAAGGTAACTTCGTTTTCTGACCATTCGTACATGCACAGTTGCTTAATCAAATGACACCACAGCTTTTGCCTGCACAGCACACCTTAGACTTACTTGACGTGAAATACACGATTAAGTAAAATAAGCTCTAGCATTGTGGCAAGCTTCTGGGGGAACTGCCTGCTTGGTGCAGCTTTCATACTTTTGCGATGATTCGAACTTGCACATACCTATCTTTCAATTGCAAGCTACATGAGTGACGCAAGTGAATCCATCTACAATCTATTTCACAGGGAAACTAGTTTCGTGTATTTAAACAAATCTTCAGTCCTGCAAAAGCAGTAAGAAAATCTTACTAGTGAAATGTTGATACTAACACATGAGTAGAAAAAAACGAACTGCACATTGGGAAATGAATCTGCAGTTCGTTTTTTTTTTCTACTCATGTGTAGAAAACGAACTGCAGATTGGGAAATGAAAACAAAATTTCTATGCGAACATCCATTTTATGTAATTAAATGTTATGCAATTAACACGTATAGAGCCGGCCTACGTGATATTCGTACTTTGATTTCGGCCTAAAAAACAGCAATTTTCAGTTGCCTTACCAACACCCTAGCTCCTCCGCCGATTGCGCTAGAGAGCTGTTCAGCGGCTCAAACGGATCGGCCAGTCAAGTAGATTGCACTCGGAAAAAAAATTTTTGCCTGGGGGATGCAGGTTTTCTGTGAGTGACATCATAAGTGGCGAACTTTTAGGCCACCTTGGCCCACTTTGCCTGGCCCTGGGCGCCAACCGTTAGGTGGTAGTATTTCGCTGAAGTTTTTACTGGAAACTAGGCTACAATCTGAGTCTTTTGATACTTTGGATGACTTGCTGGCGTTTCGGGTTCAAAAGTTGTGATGTAAGTTAGTAAAAATATTAGACCAATTAGCTAGTTAGTTAATTAATGAATTTGTTTATTTTAGATCATAACTTTTGAACCAGAAACGCTAGAAAGTCGATCAAAGGCTTAAAAGACTCGGACTCGAGTCTAGTTTCCAATGAAAACTTCAGCGAAACACTTTGGCCTAGTGGTTGGGCCCTAGGCCAGGCAACATGAGCCAAAATGACCCTAAAACTACTTCACTTATGACGTCATTCACAAAAAACCCGCACCCCCCAGGCAAAATTTTTTTTCGAGTGCAATCTACTAGACTGGCCGATCCGTTTAAGCCGTTGAACAGCTCTCTAGCACAATCGGCGGAGGAACTAGGGCGTTGGTAAGGCAACCGAAAACTGCTGTTTTTTTTTTGCGAAAATCGCCAAAACCACCCAGATGCCAAGGAGTTAACCGGACCACTTTTTTCACGTATGAATGGTTTTGATTTGGGCTTCCAAAATCCTATTTGGTAAAGTGGTTTATGCATTTAACCAATATGCAATTAACCGGAGCCATCTGTATACTCAAACACTGGAAATTACAATTTCATATTTCAATGAAATATTTAATGTTATGTCTTTCAAATGTACGTTCAGTGAAATCTGCATGCTGCACATAATTTACGTTGGTTCACATTTTCTGGGAAATAGACTACAGTGCAAAGCCCAAACACTGCAAAGACTACACTGTTGCCACAAAAGTGACCAATGAAGTCCTTGGTGAAGCAGATTCTTACCAAACCTTGCAAATACAATAAAATGAATTCAAACCCACAAAAAAAACAGCTCTGACCCTCACCAATGTCCTCATTTCATCTATCTAAAATAAAACAACCCACTAGTTCAAAGTACCATCGCCTGAAGACAATTTTGATATTCGTGAATATTTCAACTTTGGGCTGTGTGCTATGTTTGACTAATGCATTTACATATACAAGAAGCATGCATGTCCACAGACTTAACTTAGAATCATGATCAAACATGCAAACCAAGGCATGAGCATCTGCTTATGTCACTGAGCTGCCAAATGCTACGGAGCCTGCACTTGATCAGAGGCCAAAGACTTACCACAGGCTTACCAGGAACTTCATCATAAACATTTTCATTTGTAAGGTTCTTTTTAGATTTTGCTGCATTGCTCGACATTGGTTCAGAAACATCATCAAAACAGGCAGTTCCTAGGATATCAGCTGATATTGGACCTGACACCTCTATTTTTGGCATGCTGTCAGGATGTTTTGACAGACGAAACAGAGACTTTAGTTTTTTCTTGGATACCGATATCCGTAAATCACTTTTGGATCGTTCTCTAGTTTTGTCTTCATGAATAGGCAAAGTGTCTGATTTCTTCTCATGCAGAAGGTCCACTGAAGCACTGCGATGTTCAGGAGTGAGGCGTGGTTCATACTGGACAGTACTTGTGATACTTTTTCTTTTAGTTGTATCTGATAGAGTTCTGGACTTTACCACTTGCTCATGTTCCATGGTTTGTTTACAGGCTTCTTCATCTACACTTAAACAATTTTGATCTTCTGCCACACTACTTGACCCAGATCGAGGTTTCTCACCAGAAAAATGCTTCCGTGCAAAAACTCCAGGCTGTTAAAATTTTATCCATGAAAAGCTGTTTTACATATACATGTAACTATTTCATCACAATATGATCACATCAGAAAATCTTGGGAAAATCAAAACACATGTTAACATTATGAATCATCCCTGGCTTGGGAATGTATTTGTGGCATGAACTGGGTACATAGAACAATCAACAAATCAATGCTTATAGATAGGTTATGACTAGGGCAAGGTTTTATTGACCTAAAAACTAAAGAAAATTGACTTAAAAATTCAAAAAACTGACTTTACTGACCTAACAAAGTTTAGACTGAATAAATGATATTTCTTGAGAATTTGTTAGGTTTTGCACGAAAAAGGAAGATCTATTGAACGAAAACACACAAATTTTCAATGAAACTTGCGACACAAATCTATGTGCTATTGCAAAATAAGTCTAAGTCTTGCGACATAACACTGCAAGCCAATCACCAGGTGGACATATCAAAGTGTAAAACCATGTAATGTTGTACATTTTCGACTAATTATCAGTGACATAATTATAAAAAATTGACTTTATTGCCCTATAACAAGAATATTGACCTAACGGTAAAAATTGACTTTTTATTGACCTATCAAATGAAGAATATGAAACTTACTCTTTCTATCCAGGGTCTTGCAAAAAATCACGTCATTCAAGCCTACTACCAAATAATTGACTTTATTGAAAAACTTGCCCTGGTTATGACAATTCTGTGACCAATAATTTGTGCACAATTTAGGAATTCAAAAACAAAATTGCTATCGTCTCATTCTAAAATCCTTTAACATCAAAACAAACAAAAACTAAAAAAACATTCAAAAAGAAAAGCTGAGGATGCATACTTAGAAAATGCAATAAAATACTCTTTAACATCATAGACCCTCTGATTCTTTGCTCAGAAAGGGTTCCTTTGAACAGATACCAAAATATACTCAAAGTAGTGATTAACGTGGTGAAATGATGTTTGAGGAACCAACTTGCTTTTCAAAAATTCCACAATGATTTATTTAGTGATGGTATCAAGTGTGGGAGTAGCAACATGTTCACTGGTAAAAAGAGGGAAAAGGAGATAATTGTGAAGTAATGGCAGTTCAGTAATAATGATGCTTTTTGGCACTCAATGAAAAAAGGTTTTAATGTTTTCAGCTTATTATTCAGGGTAGGCTTGAGGCTTTGACCATTTGTGATCTGGAGTGGTCAGATCATCGCCAAATCCTGAAATATTATTTGACAAATATGATTTCACCTTGCTTCATACTATTTTTAATCACAATTCATTTACTGTTTGTTTATCTAATCTGTAGCAATGCAATAGGATATTGTTCTGCAATAGGGGCGATTTCACACCAGATCATTACCATAAATGGAAGCAAAATGCTAAATTATTTTCTGGAAGGCATATTACTCATAAAACCCCATATTGATAATAATTAACACAAAAACCAACAGACAAATTTTTTCTACAACAAAGATTGTCTGCTTAACATATTAAGAGTAACTTGTTTTACAGCTGCAAACATCAGAAATTTAAGAATTGTGATTAAATTACAGAGCATGTCACAAAAATAATAACTACTATCAATAATGACTTGCACTACTTACCATAGCAAAATAACATAGAATAGTGTTATCTGTCACATTTATTTGCTGTCTTTCATACTAGCAACTGCCTGTTCATTTTTATGTAGCATGTAACTATTGACACCTTTGGCGTCGCGTGAATTCTGTGCGATTATTCAGCAGTTCCAACACAGTTTTGGACTGTTTGTTCAATAGCCAGATTCAAAAGTACCTAACTCAAGAAGTACTTGATTGATTTGTCTGAATTTTTCAGGGAAGATGCATTTGTACCAGACGAACATTCGTGTACAATTTCATTGCAAAAAACAAGCACAAAAATGTTATTGCGTGTGACGCAACAACTTCCTAAGATCAAATATCTTTGAAAAGCCCATTGCCAGCAATGCGCAGCAACAGCATGGTAAACAGGAGGCAGGTTCCTTGATTAAAAAATACAACAACCCAGCAAGTTATTAAAGGATTGACCTCAATTTTTCTAGGAACATGTATAAATATCATAAGAACATTTTAGTAAATTTTCGTTGCAAACAAACTAGTTTTTAAAAAGTTATGGTGCTTTCACAACTAATCAACAGCACCTATTGGCCAAACTTCTGCAGCCTACGCATTCGAGTTGTGCCGATCGAAAAGTACATAAGTACATGCTAAATTTTCCTGAAATTTTCAGGTAAGCTGCATTTTTACAAAATGAACATTTGTGTAAAACCTGATGAAAAAAGAGCAAGCATGAGAAAAGTCATTGTGTTTTACAGAACAAATTGCTGAACACAAATATCTTAGGCAAGCGCGTTGCTTGAGATGTGCAGCAACAGCTGTCCGCTGCACTGTGAACAGACTCTAGTTACTCGATTCAACAGTGAACAACTCTGAGATTTTTTGATAGATTAAACTAAACTTTTCACCAAATATGTATAAGTATCGGCAAAGCATTCAAACAATTTATTATGGCAAAGAAACTAGTTTCAAAAAAGTTATGGTGCTGTGAAAAAAACTTCATAATCCTGCTGAATGGGATAAAGTTTTGTAGCTTACTCTCCTTAGTAGCTCAAATTTGAAAGCACATTACTCTGCAGATTAAAACTACAAAATTTCAAGGGTGATGTCCATAGGCACGAAAAATATTTAAGGTGATTTTCTTTACAAAAATGCAAGCATAAAAGAAGTAGTCTTAGTGTACCCAATAACTGTCAAGACCTAAGTGTTTTGCAAAAAGTATTGCAGCCTAGGCCTAGCAAAATGTTGCTGGATACCAAACTGCATAACTAAAAAAGTTCTTGCTCATATTACCTGAAATTTTCAAGGGTTATGCGGGTAGGCATGGAGAACATTGTAAATTCTTACTGCAAACAAACGAGTACAAAAAATGTTATTGTGTGTTGCAAACCAAATGGTAGCGCCTGACTTTTTTTAAAGTCCTGAGGCTAGGCCTAGCAAGATGGTTTGAGACAAAGCCTTGCGACTCAAAAAATATTTGGTCAATTTGCATGAAATTTTCGGGAGTACTGTGTCATGGTGTGTGAAAAACATTTGTGGAATTTTTCATTGCAAACAAATTAGTAGGAAAAAATTGCCATGTCTACAGTTGTCAATCCGCACCGAAGGTGCTAAGATTCACTTCAATCAAGAAATTGAACTGAAGTGCCATAGACACCAATATCAGCAATACTAGTACAAAAACAGTTAAGAAACATGATCGAACACTATTTATTCCAGGTTCATCCACCTATTGGCAATATGTCTGTTTTTAATGAAACAAAATATTTCATGCTGCTAACTTTTTTGGAGCTTATTAATTACATGAATACAAGAAATCAAATTTAATTGAGATTTTGTAGGCTATTTAAGGAAAACTTGAATGAAGCTGAGGAAATTGACCCACAAAACAGATGAGACAATAAGAAAAACATTGAGAAAAACACTGACGGTAAGAAGTCCATTATAAGCATAGGATGCAGGTCACAAGGCTTAGCAAAATCTCGCCAAGTTTATCTAGTCTGCCAGCCACAAAAAAGGACCAATTGTTTTGCAAAGCAATAACTAAATACAGTCAAAAAGAAGGCAATTATTACAAATAAGACAACAAACATAGTGAGATAAGTGAAGTGGTACATGCAAATGTGGATGTGAAGGGGGTGAATAAAAATGCAGAAGAACAAGTAAAACAAATAAGTTGTTTGAAGGATTTTTATGTGGGTTACTGAAACAAAGCTTGATTGACACATTGGCATGCTAATATAAAATGGCTAATTTAGCAGTGATGCTGGGATGTATCAAATCGGCAAACATCTGCCACCACTCATCATTGCTCATGAAAACCACTACATGTTCGTTTTGCATAGAGTGTTTGGAAGCCCAATTTGTTAATCCCATACATGATTTAGCAATGCTAATTTTCTGTCATATCTTTTACAACACACAGCTCTTTTACAACTCTAATTAGTGCCTAGTTTACAGATACACGTTTGTCTGCATGTGCACTTGCTTGCACACTTGGTTTACACCAGGTTTTTTTAAGGCATTTTGGGGACCCAATTCGGGTCCTAACAATTTAGGGACCCGATTCGGGTGCTAAGGATTGTGATAGTCCAGAACAGCCAATCACAACACATAAAATAGGATGGAACGAGAAAACAATTCTAAACACTGGACTCTGGTCATAGAACTTTGGCAATTATTACCAGATGACAAGTCACATGAGGTCAAATTCATAAAAAATGCTCTAACTCAACAACTGCTGATGCTAGGGGCTTCATTTCGGTTTTAAATGTGGCTGAAACCACACTTTCTTATTGTTGCAATTCCAGAAGTAATTAAAAAAAACTCATCACCAGGATTCTAGAAGCATCTTCAGAAATGCAGAAATGCTACCAAGCAAGTACCTGCATTATTACGCAACCCAAAGAAACAGAAAAGCTACCAAGGAAGTACCTGCATTATTATGCAAACCCAAAGAAACACAGATGGAACTTTACATATGGAAACACTCTTTGAAAGGCAGATTTCAAAAAGACTACATGATTTAATGAAAGTACAAGCATGGAACATATGGGTGACATGAAGAAATTGGTAGACCACACAATACTTTATCAAGTGATGATCACAATTTATCATGCAGTTATTAACCAATACATGTCACGTGTTGTCTTGCCTGTTCATTAGTGCAACCTGTTTTCTACCAGTCCTTTCTCAGTGTATGAATGCCTGCATTAAGCAGTACTATTAGCAGTTTGCAGTTTCTTCAGACGCCCTTGCAGTCACTCATACAAGCTGCGCATCCTTGGGATTGTCAATGCTGTCAATTTCAAGGGTCTCTGACTTTATCTTCTCTTAGAAATGTGAGTAGTCGTGATACCCTGTTGTCTTTCCATTTGTAAAAGTACAAGCTCATCCACTGTTGTCGAATATCTATCATCACTATTCTGCCTTCTGGTTTTTCCAAGCTGAGTTCACAGCAACTGGGGTGCTGTATTCGTCAGGCAAGAAACAAGGGCCTTCGTTACTGAAACAGGAATTGCATTTGATACTTCAACACCGTACAATCCAAAGGGAAAGGTCCTGTGCAAACAAGGCAATCCAACTGTATGGCAAACAGTCAAGTTTCTGCTTCATGACGAAAACCTGCCCAAAGTCCAATGGGAAATAGTCTTGTCAGAAGTATTGCATGCTGAGAGGCCTCTGGTCTGCATCGCATTGAATGAAATGCTACATGAGCATTTGTTTCAGTTTTCCATAAGAGCGATGACTAGAACGTCACTTCACTCATGGCTTCTATCCCTGGGAACTGTTCTGTAGTGGCATTATAAGAATGTAATATGCTTACCAATGACAATCAGGTTGAACGAGTGGAAACAAATCTTTTCTACATTGTAGTGCAACTTTCAGACAGGAGCCTTAACATCTGGCCTTGCTCCACTTCCTAAATCCATTATCAGATTTAGTGATATTCCAATGCATGGGATGTTTGACAATATGCACATCAATCAACTGCCTCCTGACACTGTGGATTCAGCTCAGTTGTGGATAAAAATGTTGATGCAGTGCTGGAAGATAGCCCTGGTAGTTACATCGCTTGCTCTATTTCTTTTGTTGGGGTGAATGTAGCGTATTTCTAAGTATCGTGCCCAGGCTTTCCTTGCCCATAGCTGCCACATCTCCTTTCAATGCACTGATTAACCAAATAATGGCACATATGTTGTAATTTCCATTCAATTAGTGCAACCTGTTTTCTGCCAGTCCTTTCTCAGTGTGAGGACATGTGCATTAAGCTGTACTGTTAGCACAGTTATCTGACCTCAATGGCCTTTATTAATCATGGGCTTTTATACCTTTTCAGGATATTGCAAGAGTTTTTTTGTTCAATAAAGCTGAGCAGACAGTTGTGAGATTTTTCTCATCAACAGGTCTCAACAATCCCTTACTCAAACCTTTTGTAAATTGCATGGCATTTGCAAAATTAGGTACAGATAATTATATTAGCACAGTTTCAGATCATCTGAGCAAGGAATTCAGTTTCCTTGATAACTTTCTATAAATAGATATGCATGCTGTTTTGTATTTTCTGTATTTACTACACACTATTGAACAAATTGTTTTGTCCACACTTGTCATTCCCTCAGTTATTCAGCCTGTCATGAAAAAGTGGTGCCAATGCAATAGAAGGTGCTCAAAACATTTTGAGCTGTGTTGCTAACACCATGCGACTTGTTCAAAAGGGTCTCAAAGCACAACGGGTTGTTTCTTATGTAAGTTTGAAACATTTTTGAAACATTGCAAAATGTTTCAGTCTATTAGCATTCCCAATCATTCAATCAACAACTTTGTTATGTTCATTTGACTCTTTATATCTGCTCCTTCACATGATTTTGAAAACTGTGTCAAACTGTTCGAATTCGTCTTTTACTAAAGTGGAAGAAGTCCTGGAACAAAAAAGTTACTTATCCTCAACTCACCAGAACATTTTTGCATACAGTCTAACATGCCAAGCATCCATGAGTGCTTAATTCAAAATCTGATAGGAACTTTCAGTAAAATATTTTAGAAATTAGCAAGCCTGATACAATGATTCCAGTAACAGTTCACAGCATTTCAATGCTAAAAATATCAGTAACATCTTCAGAAGAACACCTGAAAGGACTAGAGGCCACTCATGAAACAATGATATGCAGTAGAGGCATTTCATTATAATTCAACAAATCAAGATTACCACTAAATTTGAGATTTTCATGATTCTAGTAAATGTTGTGGAAGAACAAAAATGCATCTCAACAAAAAAGATTCATCAAAATCGGATCAGCGGTTTTCAAGATAACAGCTTTTGAAATTTTGGCCACCACTAGCTGGTGCTCTTTACCACTTACACAAATTTGCAATTTTGACTTACTCTCAAGGTAAAAAGTTGAGTGAAGTGTTGATTCCACCATTTTTCATAGTGCAGAGTTAAAAAAATGAATCCCATTTTCCGCTACAGGTAGTAGTTGATTAGTTATGAGGCTTTTTATAATATTTGGAGGACTAAAAACAACCTACAAAATTCCCATGTGGAAAACATGTTATCACTAAAAAATTTTTGTGTTTGGTAGTTCCTTGTATGTGCTTTCTTGTAATGGTTCTTTTTTGTTGGATGAAACTTGCATACTTTTTTAATAATGCAATTAAACATTGTCAATGCAAATTGATTACAATCACTTTGATCAGTCCAATTTGAAGTTATATGATGTTTGATGGAGTTAGAGTTTGTTTATTTAGTTTGTTTATTTGTATATCATGTACCAACAAACATTAATCTAAATACACAAATACTAACTGCAAAGCTTGGACAGAAAATATGAGCTTATTTTGAACACACCAGTATTAATACTATAATCAGTACTCTTGGAAATCAGCAAAAAGTCTGACTCGAATTTATAAAACTGAGAGTGGAATCCACTTTCAAAAGTTACATTCTGAAGTTGAGATTTTATACCTATGCCAAAAAGTGGGAATTGTTTTCAATACAAGCATTTCAATATTTCATCTGATACTTCTAACCATATGTCAATCAACCAAAACTTACATTTTTGTGTTCTGTAAAATATGTTTACACATCTTCTTTCTATGATCACAACACTTTTCAATATTGACATTGCTCAATATTGTTTTGAGGTACAGTGTTTAAGGAATTGTTAAATTTGCATTCAAATTCCAGTGTGTTACATTTCCTCACAAACTAGCAGACAAATTTTAAAAAATTTTGGCCATGGTAGAGCACAGGTTAGGAAATTCATTTAAATCACAATGCAGGAGAAACCAAACCTAGACATGGAAGTAAATTTTGACAGATACTAAGATGTGATCTACATGGGTGCAATTTGAAAATTATTATTTACAACAAATTTATGCCACTCATAAACAAGCCAACAAATAATATTAATGTCTAAGGATGATAATGTATTGACATAGTTTAGAGCAGGCCTGCACAACATACGGCCAGCGAAAGCTTTTCTTGCAGCCCGTGACAGCTTTCTCAATTGTAAAAAATGTTGCAAAAGAGCCAAACCGTGTCAATTCTCAGGAAGTGGTCAGGTAACCCTCTCTAATTTTCCTGAAATTTTCACTATCCCATATGATGAACATCTGCAAAATTTGAATGAAATCTGTCAAGAAATGGCATGATTATAAAGCTTTTTAGTTGGGGGTGTTTAGCCGGGAGGGTGCAAATTGTTCATATTTGGCCATGTTTAAATCTTTTATTACTGCCAAACGACATTAGTGAACAACCCCAATTTTTCAGGCATGCTAGTAACTTTGACAAATATTGAAAAAATAACATTATCTACATTGTGACTTTCACAGGTCAAAGGTCACAGACACCCAAAGTTAACTGTTTCTAGCTCTTGCTGCAAATTTTCGAAAATTTTCAAACCTCGCCACAGTTTTATTTCTTTATATTTTTTGCTCATAATTGGAAGAATTGTTGCTGATAAAATTATCTTTGACCTTAGAAAATTTTATTGCAAAATATAAAAAGGTTTGTGAGATATCTTGGGCCAAACTTTGCACGAAATGAAAAAACTAGGAAAGTTAAATTCCAGAATTTAATAATGAATTTGTGAAGTAACAATGCTAGCTTGAATAACAATGGTATAATGAAAAATAGTGAATAGTAACACCTCTGTATTACGTAAAATTTGTAGTTTTTGCCCAAACTTTGTCAAATTTTTTCTCTTTGAAAACATTGAGAACCATTCATGAATTTTGTATGGTAAACTTGCCATATCATGATGAATATGTGAAAATTTTTTCAACGCAAATTTTCACTGTGGTCATGGGTAACCGAGGTGACAAAGGTACCCCACTTTTCTAGTTTTTTCATATCATGCCAAGTTTGGCCCAAGATATATCCCAAACCTTTATTTTGCAATAAAATTTTCTGAGGTCAAAGATAATTTTATCAGCAACAATTCTTCCATATATGAGCGAAAAATATAAAGAAATAAAACCGTTGCAAGGTTTGAAAATTTTTGAATATTTGTAGCAAGAGCTAGAAACAGTCAACTTTGGGTGTCTGTGACCTTTGACAGTCACAATGTAGGTAATGTTATTTTTTCAATATTTGTCAAAGTTACTAGCATCCCAGAAAAATTGGGGTTGTTCACTATTGTAGTTTGGCAGTAATAAAAGATTTAAACATGGCCAAATATGAACAATTTGCGCCCCCCGGCTAAACACTCCCAACTAAAAAGCTTTATAATCATGCCATTTCTTGACAGATTTCATTCAAATTTTGCAGATGTTCATCATATGGGGTAGTGACAATTTGACTAAATTTCAGGAAAATTGAGGAGGGCGGCCTGACCACTTCCTGAGAATTGACACGGAATGGCCCAAAAGCTTGACCTCGAGTAAGCAACTGTCATTCCAGAATTCCTTCCATACTACAACGAAATCTCCACCTCAAAATAAAATAGACATTTGCAGCCCGTGGCAATTTTATGTTGATAATTAAGCCCTTCAAGCTTTCTGAGTTGTGCAGGCCTGTTTTAGAGTATCAATATCTTAATAAGTTCAATAAAAAATAGTTATTGAAAGATATAACAACAAAAGATATTCAAACTTTCAGAAGCAATGCGGAAAGTAAAACCTTTCTTCAGTAACCATTTACAGCATGAACTGTATAAGAATTTTACTTGAGGTGAAAACAAATTAGCACCTTCACCGTGGGTGGATTTTCCCTTTAAAAGTACAATTTGCCCATATTAGGCAAGTCTATGCAACTCCATAACTGGCAAGGCGATTGCGCTACAGAACTGTTCAGACCCTCAAAAGATTTGACAAGTCTTCTAGATTGCTTGCAAAAAACTTGCAAAGTTTTGGATTTCAGATTTTTTGTTGGTGATGTCCTAAGTAGGTAGGTTTTTGGCCATTTTGGCTCAGGTTACCTGGCCCTGGGGCCCCACCTGCTAGATGGAATTTTTTGACTCATGTTTTTAGGCCACAATCCGAGTCTTTTGAGTCTTTGATTGACTTTCTACCATTTCTGGTTCAAAAGTTATGGCCAAAAAAACACATTTGGAAAAAATATCTCTAAAAAACATGTTGGGTAAAGAGATATTTCACTCCAAAATTTTGTATTTTGGCCATAGTATTTGAACTTGAAATGCTAGAAAGCCAGTCCAAGGCTCAAAAGACTCAAATTTCTTCTTTTTCATTCTCACACACATTTCAATGATGAAGAACACTAGTTTTCGTATGTCAACTGGCCACAGGTTCAATGGCAATGATGACCTCAATTTCAGTTCGGAGTGGCACTGAACATTGATTAGTATTACGTATTTAGAAACAATACCTTCTTGGGACCAAACAGCCAACTCAGTCCACCTTTACGATTTTGTCCTCGAGCAACAACAACTGAGTTTCTTGGAGAATTTTCAGGACCATCATCACCAATCTTATTATGTTGGGGTGAAGTGAAGTCTTCAAATTCTTTGTCACATGGCGGATGAAAGCCTGATTTTAGTTTCTCAACAACAAGCTGAGCATCCTGCAAGCAAATGCAGCACCACTGGTAATATAGCTCATCATTTACTATGATATACTAGAAACGTTTAACCCTGTTACTGAACTTGAACATAAATTGTATCTCTCTCACTAGACAGCAAGGAGCCTGCACTTAAACATATCAAAAACCTTTCATATGAAAAGTAAACCCTCTTCAACTGATCTGCTTTATTATTCAGTATGACAAGGACATACCATCAAATAATTGCTGAGACCAATTCTTCCACCAATTGTGCTCATTTTATACAATGAACTGATTTGACTATTGACTTGGCAAACAAGTCATAACTTCAGATTCTTCGTCAAATTTGATAAATTTTAGGAGATAATTTGGCAGTTACTTGTAATAAAAACAATTTAAAAATTTTCACATGTGCCTGCACAACAAAGCCTTCATTAGCAGTCACCAAAATGTGTGTGAGATTAATCCATACACACGAAATCTTAGGCAGATATTACTTACAACTTACTTGAATGTAAAAAAGTAAAAAAATACATGGAGTAACTCACCAACTTGGGGTCTATTGCTTTAGCTGCTCTTTCCATTCCTTCCAAACATTTCTGGATGATTGGTTTCACTTTTTTCTCAATTGTGGCATACTCAACCATCAATTCTTTAAACTTGACAATGCTTTTTTCATCAATAACTCTGTAGCCCTTCACAACAAAATGCATCCAATGCATAACCTACTCATTCACATTGAAATTTGTGAATGTGGGCAATAAACCAGGGGTCTCAAACTCAAATTGCTCTGTGGGCCACATGAGGACTTACAAGGTAAGTCCATGTGCCGCATTATGACACTGATGTAACAATAGCGGTAGGCTACTTGAACTTAATTTTACTCATGATTTCCTGCAAAAGGTATCGTGAATTATAGGCAAATGATTTGTAGCCGTCTCTACCTTCATATCGCATTAATTAATTCCAGCAATCTAAGGAAATTGTTCACTCGCTAGCTGAACACTTTTAAATATCGGTGAATAAACCAACGTAAATATTGTTGATTTCATTTATTTTCACGCCCTCTTTTGCTCTAGGGAGGGTTGCGGGGGCAACATCCATGGGAGAACTTGTAATACGTCATGGTCAACAGCAATTTCAGGTAGTTCTGCTGACTCCACACCAAGACGGGACCAAGCAAGGTCAGAGATGCAGTTACTCCACCTTGGCCCTGGACAACACCTCTGTCACTTTCCCGGGAGTTTAGCCAGCAGGGCTTGCCTCGCCAGTCTTTCGTTGGGCATTCTGGATACACGGGTAGTTGTGTTCTCTGAAGTAGAAGTGATTCGATATTCAGGGCTCTTCGAATTTCACAGCTGTGCACTTTGCTGCAAAGTGTCACACCAGGTGCGTAACGAGGGAGGCACAATGCCCCGGGCGCCGAATCACTGGGGGGTGCCAAAAAATCTCAATGATGTCGCAAGTTATTTTTTCAGTGCAGTACATTTACTCCCAAAATAGCTTAGGTTCAAATATGGAGGCGCCAAATTTGTTTCTTGCCCTGGGCGCAATCTAACCTCGGTATGCCCCTTTGCCATACCATGGACTCTCTGCAAAATACCCATCTTTGGTGCTTGCACCTGAGTTAATATTATTTCTGTCATTACTCAGGATTCATGACCATAGGTAAGGATCGGAACAAAGATTGATTTGAAAAGTGACGGCTTTGTGGTGTTTGAAAGCTCCCGTTTTGTGACCACAGAGCGATAAAACTCATGTAGAACTGCGATAGCTTTACCAATCCGTGTACCAATCTCCTCCGCCTTCCACACGTAATACCACCCCCTGGTACTTGAACTTCTCCACCTGCTGCAGTGTATTGCCGCTCACTTGCCGCATACACTGCCTTGGATTTGTAGAGAGACATAATTTCGATATTTTAGTGCTGATTTTCATTTCGGCTCAGTCACACGCAGTAGAAAACCGATCGAGTGCATGCCCAAGAATGTTGAGAAGATGCTAGCAGTACGAAATCGTGTGCAAGAAGTAAACTATTCATCCCGCAGCTCCTGACTGTGACTGTCTATCCAATTCATGTAGACCAGTGTTTCTCAACCCCGGTTCTAAGGGCCACATTCGGCTCCCAGGCACCCTCTGTGCGGCCTTCAGTAGTCCCTAAATAAAACGTCTAATATTTGGTATAGCAGACTTCGTTCTGTTGTAAAACAAAACACGTCAATTGAATTGTGTTAAAAATTTTTAGCGAGGCTCTCCAACAAAATCATAGGTCTGGATTTGGCTCCCTTCAGTGAAAAGTTTGAGAACCACTGATGGAGACTATGAATAGGAGCAGTAACAGCCCACACCCTTGTCGGAGTCCAACACCAAAGGTGAACGGTCGTGATTTAACACTCCCGACATGGACACAGACTTCTGAGCAGGAATACAGAGACTTGACGGCTGTCAACACCGTACTCACGTAACACTCCACAAAGCTTTTCACAAGGAACCCGGTCGTATGTTTTTGAGGTCGACAAAGCATGTGAAGACGACTTTAGCATACTCACAAGATTTCTCAAAATTTTGCTGAAGAGTAAAATGTTGTGCTACAGCTGAGGCGAAAACTGCACTGCGTATCATTCAGTTTTGATTCAATTATTTTGCAGCATCTTTTTTCAAGGCACTTGGCAACGTAAATGTTCATTATGTGAAGATTCCCAAAAAGTATTGTGGGCCGTACGAAAGGCCCTCGCAGGCCACGTGTTTGAGACCCCTGCAATAAACCAAATTTGCTGAAAATAGTGTTTGTATTATTCTCGTAGTCTTAGTCATCTCGAGTCTGCGAAGATTTATCCTGGTCTGGAAGTAGTCCGTGTCTTAAAAAGGTTGGGAAAGACTGCCATAACACAAGCACCATTGTTTTTCAGGAAAGAACTGACTGTTTTTATAACCTTGGGAAAGATTAAGATGTGCAGCATTCAACACTATCTAACATGAGCAAATTTAGTCCATGTAAAACAGCAGTCAGAGAAAACTCAATTTTGTTAGAAGTGTAGGTGCTTGATGGCATTTTAACAGGCAAAAAACACTTCTAAAGACTACCGCTTACCTCAAATAGTTTGGGCATATTTGTTTGGTAATGAGCTGTTTGCTCTGTGTTGAACTGCTGCAAATATGCTCCATAATCTGTTTTACATGTTTCCACAATATCCTTTTTGCTCATCCAGACTTGTCTTGCCTGTAGGAAAAAAAGGTACTTTCTGACATATAGTTCACACTTTCATCAGCAAACTATCAACACATATCCTACACACATTTCAAATGCAGTGGCATCAGTTTTAAGAAACTTACCACACACAGCAGTAACTTATAAGAAAGCACAAAGCACAACTGAATGTTTTTGGCTAAGGTGTTTTTTCCAACTTTTTGCCACACCAATATTACAGATATATAATTTTGAAACCACACATGCTGCTGACAGTTCTTTCACAATGTAACACCTTGGGAGCTGGTATATGATATACTTGTACTTTGAAATCCTGCATTAGCCACATTTTCATGCCACTTTGCAACTCCATAACTCACCAGGTGATTGAGAGAGAGCTGTTCAAACCCTCAAAAGATGTGGCATGTCTTCCAGTTTAGATTCAAAATATTGTAAAGTTTTAGATTGTTTTTTTTGTGGGTGATGTCATAAGTGGGGTAGGTTTGAAGCCTTTTTTGCCCTGGTTACCCGGCCCTGGGTGCCAATGCCAAAGGCCAACTTTTTTACTCTACTTTTTACTGGAAACTAGGCTAGAATCCAAGTCTTTTGACCCCTTCATTAGCTTTTTAGTGTTTTTAGTTCAAATGTTACGGAATAAAAACAAATTAACTACAGTTTTATTTCAAACATGTGGATAGAAGGACGTACAGTAGAACTTGCCTAATTCATCATCGCCTAATTCGTCAATTAGCTTAATTCGTCACTTTTTCATTGGTCCCGGTAGAATCCCTATCTTTTGCGGACATTTCTGTTCATCTAATTCGTCAATTTGCTCAATTCATCATCTCTTTCTATCCCTGAGAAGTGTTTTGTTCGTCTAATTCGTCATTTGAAGTTTCGCTTTTGATGTCTAAGCAGCTAGTACATATGGGAATTCAAACAAATTAAGGATCTTTATCTGAGAATTATTTATTTATTTATTTGAGTAAACGTCTTTTTGATTTTTGAGAAAACACTTATTTCATGAGTCAGTTTTTTTTGTCGCCACTTGTATTCTTGATGTCAGGCAGTTTGTTAAGATGTTATGATTTATGAGCTTGCATTACGAAATTTCGATTGTAGTCTTGAGTTTGTTTTTTCTCTGCTGTTACTTCAGCCTTTCAACTTTTCACCTGTAAGCTTTGCTTGCAATTGTCAGGACTGAGGATGCGTAATTTTACGTGAAATCGATTTCCTATTAAAAATTTGCTGATCGATTCCTTGCTTACACCCATCGTGGAAAGTACATACTATCTGAGAATTGTTGCACCTCGCAATTTGTTTATCAGCTTTATACACGAGGTTCAAAGCGCAACCTGACTCCCCATTGAGAGAACGCGGAAAAGTTTACAAACACTTTGAGGGCCGGCGTATGATATATTCGTACTTCGATTTCGGCCTAAAAAACAGCAGTTTTCGGTTGCCTTACCAACGCCCTAGCTCCTCCGCCGATTGTGCTAGAGAGCTGTTCAACGGCTCAAACGGATCGGCCAGTCTAGTAGATTGCACTCGAAAAAAAATTTTGGTTGCGAGTTGCGGATTTTTTGTGACTGACGTCATAAATGAAATAGTTTTAGGGTCATTTTGGTTCATGTTGCCTGGCCTAAGGCCCAAGCGCTAGGCCGAAATGTTTCGCTGAAGTTTTCATTGGAAACTAGGCTCGAGTCCGAGTCTTTTAAGCCTTTGATCGACTTTCTAGCGTTTCTGGTTCAAAAGTTATGATCTAAAATAAACAAATTAGCTAATAAGTCAAATATTTTTACTAACTTACATCACAACTTTCGAACCCAAAACCCCAGCAGGTCATACAAAGTATCAAAAGACTCGGATTGTAGCCTAGTTTCCAGTAAAAACTTCAGCGAAATACTACCACCTAACGGGTGGCACACAGGGCCAGGCAAAGTGGGTCAAGGTGGCTTAAAAGTCTTCCACTTATGACGTCACTCATAAAAAACCCGCCACCCAAAGCAAAAAATTTTTTTTTAGTGCAGACTAGAAGACTTGCCACGTCTTTTGAGAGTTTTACTGGGTCTGTAGAGCATACCGAACCGAAGAAATTCCCACGCAAAGCCACGTGTGTTTAGGCGTTTTTTTTTTTCTAAAATCCCTGAAACCACCCGGGTGCCAAAGTATTAAAGGTTTAAAAGGTGCTGATTAAATGAAGGAGTCCAGATAGAGCAGAGGAATTAATTGTTATATTCAACCATAACATCATAAACTTGTATTTTACTGCAAATAACAGCACTATGTATACGAGTTACTGCGATAAAGTATATGACCTTCTAGAGTTTTCACCTTTCTTAGATTTTTCTTCATAGTCCACCAACATTTTTATTAATTATTATTATGCATCTGCCACTTTCACAAAAGCAGACACCTGTACTTGAAAAAAAAATTTTTTTCTTCAAAATAAGTTTTAGTTGAGTTAAATTTTGTACTTAGAGGTAAGTTATTCCCAATAGTATTTGCTAAGAGTTACCACACAAAATTTACTAAAACATCTTTCAAAAATCAAGCACTAATAATTTTTTTAGTTTGACTCTTTCGCGTCCAGTAAGTTTTTAGGATTTCACGCCAAAAAAAACGAATCGCACATGGCTTAGCATGAGCGTAATTCTGGTGTTGAAAGTGGGATAGAGCTTTTTAAAGGCTCAAAGGACTCCACAAGTCTTGTAGTTCGCAATGAAAGATTTTTTTGGTTCGGGGTTCTGGATTTTTTGAGTGACGCCATAAGTAGAGGACTTTTAGGCCACATTGGCCCACTTCACCCAGCCCTAGGCCCAAACTGTTAGACGTTAGTTTTTCGCTGAAGATTTTATTGGAAACTAGGCTACAATCCGAGTCATTTAACACTTTGACGTCCGTAAGGAATCAGGGACTTTCGCGCCAAAACAAGCGGATCACACTTGGCTTTGTGCATGTGTAACTGGCGCCGAAAGCGATAGAGAGCTGTTCAAAGGCTCAAAACACTCAGAAAGTCTTCTAGTCTGCATTTTAAAAAAATTTTTTTGGTTGGGGAGGCTGATTTTTTGTGAGTGATATCATAAGTGGAGGGCTTTTAGGCTATCTTGGCCCACTTCACCAGGCACTAGGCCAGTGGTTCTTAAAGTTTTCTGCACGTTGACCCCCAATTAAATTATATAATTTTCTGTAGACCCTGTGGCCTAGCCCAACGCTGCACAACCTGCGGCCTTCGATAGTGAAATTTGCAGCCGTCCACGTGTAATTTTAAATATAAGACTTGGCGGCCATGCTGGCGTATACTGAAGCAAAATAAATGCAAGGCAACAGGACTTTGCAAAGTTATCTGCCACAACCAAGATCAAGGGAGTCACTGATTGCTACGATGCTTACCAAACTTTTTCTTTTTATAAATTCGCTAAGATGTATGACATTTTATCATACTTTTAGGCACAAGTAAATGACATATACCAGATAAACCTATTCTTTAATTAAATGTAACTCATAAATATAACTCGAACTTATTGGCGGCCGTACTTCACATAAATAAAAGTAATGTGGCCGGCAGTAGCAAAAGGTTGTACACCCCTGGCCTTGCCCAACAGATACTAATACAAGGAGAGTATGTATCAAAATATATTTGAGTGCTTTTTACTTGAAATACAGGATAAAATAATACACGATCCGAAAATGCACTACAATATTGATTGTGACGTAACAAACAGAACAGTTTTCACAATGTCATCACAATGGATGATTCAATAAAGAACTATTCGAATCGAAGGTACTTTCAAACTATTGTAGCTGAGATTTGATCAGCCCTCTTAATATTGTTTCATTTGTTGAAAAACGCCGTTTGCATTCCTTGCCCAATTGACAAAAATTTTGAATTGGAGGCCTCATTGCTCCAGTAGACCCCAGCAGGTATTCATTGACCCCCTGACCATTCAGTGATCCCCATTAACCCTGTGACTATTTATCGACCCCTTGAATGATTCAATTGATCCCTGGGGGTCGATATCGACCACTTTGAGTACCACTGCCCTAGGCCCAAACCATTAGATGGTAGTATTTAGTTGAAGTTTTTATTGGAAGCTAGGCTACAGTCTGAGTCTTTTGATACTTTGGATGACTTGCTGGGGTTTCGGGTTCAAAAGTTATCATCTAAAGTAATAAAAATATTAGACTAATTAGTTCATTAGATAATTAATTAATTTTTTATTTTAGATTACAACTTTTGAACCAGAAATGCTAGAAAGCCGATCAAAGGCTCAAAAGATATGGACTCGAGTCTAGTTTCCAATGAAAACTTCAGCGAAATACTTTGGCCTAGCAGTTGGGTCCTAGCCCAGGTAACATGAATCAAAATGGCCAAAAAACGACTTCACCTATGACGTCACTCACAAAAAATCCACAACCCCCAACTAAAAAAATTATTTTTGAGTGCAGACTACAAGACTGGTTGATTCGTTTGAGCCCTTGAACAGCTCTCTAGCATAATCGGCTGAGGAGCTATGGCGTTGGTAGGGCAACCGAAAACTGCTGGTTTCATGCCAAAATCCAGGTACAATATATTCGTAGACCGGCTCTCAAAGTGTTCATACTTTGGATGACCTGTTGGGATTTCGGGTTCAGAAGTTATGACCTAAAGTAAACAAAATATTTGATTAATCCCATAATTAGATAATTAGTTAATTTTAAATCATAACTTTTGAACCAGAAACACTAGAAAGTCCATCAAAGGCTCAAAAGACTTGGACTCGAACCTAAAAATTCTTTTCAAGTGCAGAAAAGAAACCGAAAACTGCTGGTTTTAGGCCAATTTCCAGGTACGAATATATGGTACACCAGCCATCAAGGTGTTTTAAGTCTATTATGACATAATCAACTACAGACTTACATTAATAACCAAACATATTGCAAGTACTTACTACAATTCATGACATCAAGTTTTCTTCTGTAAATACTGAATAAGCAAACAACCACTGTAGAAAAAATCTGTTTACCGAAATTTTGTTTTTTTGGCCATAATTTTGATCCAGAAATGCTAGAAAGCTAATCAAGAGTTATGAAGACTCAGATATCGCTTAGATTCCACTAAAAACTTGTGACAAAAATTTCCATATAGTGGTTGGGCCCAAGGCCAGGTAATGTAGGCCAAAAATGTGTAAACCACCCCCATTATCATGTCACCCACCAAAAACCCAAAATCCAACACTATCTAATTGTTTTTTAATCTGAACTAGAAGACTTCTCACATCTTTGGAGGGTTTGAACAGCTCTCTAGCTCAATTGACTGTAGTGTTATGGTGGTGAAAAGTGATGCAAGAAAAGTGGCACACACTAGATTCAAAGTATGAGTATATCGTACATCTGCTCCCAACATGGTATGCTTATCAAATAAAAATAATCAACTGATAATTTGTGTAAGTGATCAAATGCAGAATAGTCATGTAAATATACTGGCAAAAATTTTAATGAGAAATTCCCACTACCAATTTGTATAACACATTTAATTCTTATACACACTGATGATGCACATCAATATTTCATTCCACAATTCGTGAACCAGGGTCTCCTCATTACTACAGCCATGTAGGCAAAATTTAGCCTGCCAAGCCTTTTGTCAATAATGAAAAAAATATATGCAAAACAACTGCTGATTTAGTAGAATATAGCATATCCAGAAACAATCACATTATTAGAGATCAACCGATATATCTGCCATATTTGGGTTTTACCGATATATTGGTATCGGCCAAAACGGCCGATTTTATCAGCCTCAGTAGGTGTTGACAAAACGCTGTTATATTCCTCACGCATCCAGGCAATTTGCGCAAGAAAGCACAACGAAGTAAGTCAAGACAATTATCTTACAGCAACGCTAGCAGGTGCGGTTTCATAAACAAGCAGACAAGATTGACCATGGAGCATGCGTCGGCTGTCACAGCTGAAACAAAAACATCATCGGGAAGTTTTGCGATGCTTGAAGCTACCACGTGCAGGTGTTGTGTACAAATAAACTCTCATTGTACTTCCGGAAGTTTTCGCAGCACGAAACGTTTGACTGTTACAACCTAAAGGCGCAGAAGTCCAATCAATGCCTAGTTTAGCACAGATGAATCTTTTTAAAGTTTGCATGAAAAATGAATTACGTTATGTTAAGCAGCATTTATGGCAGTATGAATATGATTACAAATGCAATTGCTACTAACTTGTGACGACAACAGTCGCTGTGAAGCAGTTGCATGTAACATCTTAAAAGGATTCTACTTTTCTTAACTTGATGTGTTAAGCCTAGCACCCTGGTTTATACTGTACGCAAGCTAAAATATCGTGTTTGTGGGTTAACTTAATCGACATTTTCCACAAGGCATGATAATGATAATTGTGATCTCACAATCCAAGCTGTTGCAACATGCTGGTTTGTGGATATGGCACACAAGTTACGGAAGTGCTACTCCAACGTTTCACAAATACTTTGAAGTGGTGATTTGTTGTTTAGTCCGATAGCAGTGCGGTAGTCAGTGTTCATTGTTGTATCACAATTGTTGTTGTCCGTTTGTTAAACACGATCAGCAAAAGCAGTGTTTGCAACGACACAAGTTAAAAGTGCAGTGTTTATGATTGGATCAGAACTACCGGGCATTATTGCACAATCATCGGACGCGTAATGCGCACATGTGCATCTTAGCTATTGTCACAGTGACTTGTTCTTATCGAATTTGCTTCTGGCGGATGGGCGGTAATCGGTTATAGCCTGATGCTGCTTTTGTTTAGGCTAGGTTGTAGATGACTGGCAGCTTACTGCAGGCTAATTGGTGAAAATGCAGAAAAATTGTTCTTTTTGCATGACAATCTTAAACTGCTGATATGGAACTACTGTACTGAGTATTGACAAATCAGTTGGTGTTTCATTTCATACCAATACCAGTACTGCACTTGCAGTAGCTAATGCAAGTGCCGTAGTTTGCTTTAAGGACATGCAGTTATTTAAAGTTACATTACATCAAAATTCCAAACTTGATTCTTTAAGACTTGGATTGACTTTTCAAATTGGAAACCCACTGAGTTGCAAAAAAGTCTGAAAGGTTGATTTGTGAAATATATACAAAAACAAACTTTCACAAGATTTATGTAGCACAGTAACTGTTAACAAACATTCTATCATAAACCATAAAAGTTACTGCTGTTTTTGAAAAATTTATTTTTGGCAATGGGCAATTGAATACAGTGCTGTACTAATTTTAACCTCTTTAACTTGATACTTCATTTTGTACTTCCTTTTCATTGTTCACCATCTTTAAACTTAGAAGCACTGTTTTTGCTTTTAGCACCATAGGCAGTTCTCTTACATTCAGTGCTCATTTCTTGTTGTTTTGTTATTTTAACATTCGTTTTTTATTCATAGCACTGTTTTTTCATTGCAAACAGTATATACTATGCTCACAAGTTCATCAAATATTGAAGTTGCTGCAATTTCAAAAATTTTAGCTCATAAATCCTGATTTTTGAAGTTTTTGAAAAAAGGTACAGCATAAAATACACCATATTTTTGATAATGAAGCAGAAAACAAGATTTAAAAAGTTTGGAAATATCGGTATCGGCCTCAAAAAAGCCGTATCGGTCGATCTCTACACATTACCTAAGATGTACATCCCTGAAACTGTTAAGCAACAGCTTATGGGGCCCTCAGAAAAAAGTTAGAAGTCCCCTGATATAAACACTTGTGTGGCTATTCTGTTATCTTTTGTCTTGCTTTCAATATATCATTCCTTATCATCTTGTCATTAACTAACAAGCACACATGTTGTCTCAGCATCAATGAAAAACATATGGCTATCACATATCTTTTACAACAAAACTTATTCACGAAGTTCACCATATCTATTACCTTTTCAACATCAGCTTTTGTGAAATTACCATCAGCATCAAGTTTTTCAAAGTATGCCTGTGCTCTTTCACATTCTTTCCATTCTTTTTCAAACCTCCTCTTGGTCTGCTCAAGGTGACGCTCATGCTGATCAAGTTCAGTTTGCTGCTGACGACCATCATGATAAAGCTGGTGAAAAAGTAGTCAGAAGATGTCATCACAATGCCAGATTCAATGCTGCAAAGCACTTCATATGCCCACAAAAATCATGTAGCAGAAAAAGTTTTCATTGGCATTTTCCATGAAACTTACCATAGCTGAACCATAAACTCCTGAAGCATTTAAGACAAGCTTTTGCACATAATTTATGTGAGAAGTTTTTAGAAAATTTCCTATAAACCTTTTCAAACATTAATTCCAATTTCTAGAATGAATGCTTCAACAATAATTTCATTCAGTGTGAATTTATGACAGCATCGCAGGAAAAGTGAGAAAAAGCAACTGGAACTATTCGCTTTTATGTCTGCTTCTTTGCTTTTATTCTCTTTGTATGATATTGTGCACTATTTTGCGATGAAATTGAAACATCAGTAATGTAGTATCATCACTATAAGTCTAAGATTATTTCATGCTTCTGTATGTGCACCCAAATGCTATTCATTCACTCAAAAAACAGCATTTTTACAGGTGCTCTAAACAACAATTCTTTGCCATATGGGTGCCACTTATGAAGCACAGCACCTCTTGAGATTTGAACTAATGTTGTTGTGTGCAAATGCAGCATCTGGTATCACTAAGCCAACCATGAACTGAAAAACAAGGGTAAAATCCACTATTCTTGGGGTCAACAACATGGCGCCCAGCAAGGACCCGCGGTCAGGTTTTAAAAATAACAATGGCATGATCACTGAATCTGTATCTTCACATAGTTGAATATTATTAATTAGCATTAATAATAATGTGATTACAAAGATAAACTGAGGAATTTTTTGATTCAGCAATATGATCGAACTAGTAGCCATTCACATTTACACTTTTGGTTCTGACTGACATATAAATACGTGAGGGGGAAACCCACCACAGTTACCAGGCGGCGTATATATACGTTCCTAATGAAAATTTTCATTTTCTGGCACTTGGCGCCAAACCAACAAACCATTTTTTGTCTCAAGGGTTATATGGAAACCAGGCTATCATCCAAGTCTTTACAGCCCTTGATCAGCTTTCTAGCTTTTCTGGAGCCAAAATTATGGCTCAAAAACCAAAGATCGGATAAAAATTCAAAACCTACAAATTCTAGCCATTGTCATTTGTGGCTAAAAGCATAACCCGTCAACTGATTATGCTAGAAAGCTGTTCAGAGTCTCTAAAGATGGGGAAAGTCCAGTAGTTCAGGACTGATAAAAAATTTTAAGCTCTGGGTTTGGGGTTTTTGGTTGTTGACGTCATGATTGGGGCAGATTTTGCATTTTTTTATGTCATCAGTTGATCCAATAATCCGATTTTGTGGCTCAAAGGTTTATTGGATTCTAGGCTGTGATACAAGTCTTTAGAGCCCTTGATCAACTTTCTAGTTTTTATGGGGCTAAACTTATGGCTAAAAATTCCAAATATTTCAAGAATTGCGCCTAGGGTATTAGCAGGGATTTCCCTAATTAATTTGCTGTATTAGGGCCATAATTCGGAACCAGAAATGCAAGAAAGTCAACCAAACCCTGTAAAGTCTCATATAACAGCTTTGTTTACAATGAAACTTCCAGTCAAAAGTCAAAAAATGGCTCCTGGCGTTGGCGTCCAGGGCGTGATGACATCATCAGAATGTAAACAATATATGCATAAACATACTCTCATCATGTAAACATTCACAAAAAACGTGACATACAAAACTTACATACATGTTTTTGTTTTAAAGTACAACACCTTCTGAGTCTTTAGAGCAGGGGTGGGGAACCTGCGGCCCGTGTGAACATTTGATATGCCCTGCATCAAAATCTTCGTTACCCAAGTTCGAGTGCAGGAGTGCATCTAGGGGGTCTATTTGGCTGTCATGACAGACCCCTTTGCACTGCAGGTACTCAGCATTAAAGCTGATAAAATATCAAACGCTCTCACTGCAGGTCTCTAATGCAGGTGTTTTGGAACAGGCAACAGCCTACATTTCTCTTGTAACGTTACATAGTACAATTACGAAACAACAACATTACTGCCTTGTTTAAATAGCGCCTGTGCAATGACATTAAAAATCCACGTTTTTGAACACTCGAAACTGATATTGCGTCGAACGCACGTGTTTCTGAATTTCCTCCTCTGGCAGTGCCAGCTCTAATGCTGTCAGAATCTCATACACTGTCATGCACACGCAGGAGTTGTTTAGTAATATTTCTCTTCATGGCGAGAAGACAGCCTCCAATCACGATCATTTCGTTTTGCAGTTTCGGGCCAATTTTATCTGCTGCTTATACCTACTAGGTTATGATAAAATTGAGTAAGTTCAGGCTTTCCTCAGCGTCACGCCAAGTAACGTGGGTTCTTTTCCACTGAAACTATGTTTTTATAAGCAACTTCTCATATTGAAAGGCGCGATAGCTAGCCTAAAAAATTGTGGTCACATTATCTGAAAAAAATATCAGTCAAGCGTCGTATTTCGAAAATAGCATTTTTAGAATTAAGCAGTTGACCATGTTGTTTGCTGCGCAAGAAGTCCTATATTGATTTTGAGTAATTCACTTTTACATGTGACAACTTGGAAATTTTTTTCTCATGTGTTTTGACATTGAGATCAATACCACTGCCTATTCCAAATACAGTCAGACCTGTTTGTCTGAACTCCGATCACCGGAATCCCCGCTATCCGAAACAAATTGCTAGGAACAGATTTCTCCCAATGCATTTCACCCCTTTAAACTGGAAACCTCGCTGTACGACACCGACTCAGAAATTTAGGAACGGATATGTCATATCAATAGTAAAAAAACACTAAACCGGATTACGCCAACTGTTACTTAGTTGTTTATTAAATCAAAATGGAAGGGTGAAAGTCAATTTTCTATGCACAATGAATGTAACAGTGGCAGACCCTGCAGGACACAGTTACAGGTTCCTGTACAGTTTTTTTCGCGTTTAAATCTCATTCTGAATGCATACTTGCTTATGTATACGGATCTGCTAATAAACAAAAACAACTTTGAGAGTTTCATTTAGTCATGTTTCACATGCAATCTACATATTTGCATAAGTTCACAGCTTGTCTGACTCTACAGTTTGTTTCTGTTTCCCCTTTGAACGTTTGCTTAGGCCAGACCCGTAGCCTAGGTCTTAAGGTTTGGGGAGGAACAAAACATTTTTAGGGGGTCAAGACTTCTGTTTTTATTATATTTTTTAATTAAATATTCTTGGCAAAACAAAATTTGCAGGAGCACTAAAAATTTTAGGGGGGATTGTCCCCGAATGCCCCCCATGGCTACAGGTCTAATTCCGATTTTCCGGATACCTCGCTATAAACCAACAATATTTGACAAAACGAAGTAGTTTGGATAAATGAAGTCTGACTGTAAAATGTTCTCTGAAACATTTGAGTCGTTTTTTGCTGAGACATTTTGGTCACTGAAACATTTCGGTCATTTGTCTCACAGATGTATTAAAACTCACCAGAATAGTGTTTTCTAGCCTATATTTTCAAACATTCTGACCAAAATGACTACATTTTTCGGTCATTTCAAAAACATTTCAATCTATGACTGAAAAAAAAAGGTTTGAATAGCTCTCTAGCTCAATCGGCTGGCAAGTAATGGTGTTGCAAAGCTCTGCCAAAACAGTGGTGCTTGTAGGACTTAAAGGTAAATCACACAGTACAGGTGGATATTGCCACAGGGAGTCCACGAAAAGTGTTAATCAGTGACACCAAGAAATGGCTCTAAGTTTCAAAAAAGTTGGTAACCACTGCCCCATTTCATGCCTATGCTGAGTTAGAAGATAACCTAATTGTGATGTCTACGCTGCATTTCATATAGCCGATATTCTTAGCATCCTAGATACACGACACATCAATTTTGATATTAAAATCAAAAATCTTGAAGTAGGAGTAAATTTCTGCTTAATGTGATGTACGTTTTCTCATACTCTCAACACCTTAGGCACCAGGCTGTTTTTACCTAAGTCCAGCATGAGCCACTTAACACTTTGACAGCTGGTCTACGAATAAATCGTACCTGGAATTTTTCAGCAAAATACTACCATCTAACAGCTTGGACGTGCAGCCTAGTGGTTAGAGCGCTCCCTTCATGTCTGGTAGGTCGTTGTTCATGTGGTTCGAATCTCGGCCAGATCGTGCCAAGACCTTAAAAAATGGAACTTGCTTCAGTCTGGCCAAGCGCTCGGCATAATGACTGTAGCAGGGAAATTCTCCAATGCAGATGCAATCTTCGTCAGAGTCTGGTCGTGTTGCCTACTGCCTTCCTATTGGAATAACCTCATCAAAGACCAAGTGTGTGCGGTTGAGAAATGGGAGATCTCTTTAACACCCTAAACAAATCTCTGCCTGGGCGATCGTCGATGCCACTGGAAGGACAATTCTTGTGTTGTGCATTGTCTGTACTCGCAATTGCGTTGTATAAGAACTTTCCGCAAAATGTTCTCGTGTCTTTGTCGTTCTGATCGCCGCGGAAGTGACGGCATGGGCCATGTATGTAACAGCTTGGGCCTAGGGTCAGGTTAAGTGGGCTTAAAAGTCCTCCACTTATGATGTCACTCACAAAAAATCCACAGCCCCCAACCAAAAAATTTTTTTTCGGGTGCAGACCAGAAGACTTGCCATGTCTTTTGAGCCTTTGAACAGCTCTCTACCACTTTCGGTGCCAGAATTACGCTCGAGCAAAGCCACGTGCAATCCGGTTGTTTTGGCACAAAATCCCCTCAAATTACTGGACGCCAAGGTGTTAACACCTTCGTAGCCGGTATGATTTGGCCTAAATCAAGCAGTTTGTAGTTGTCTTGTGAACTACATAACTCGCAGGCGATTGTGCTAGAGAACTGTTCAAACCCTCAAAAGACTCAGCAAGTCTTCGGTCTGCATTGAAAAAAAAAATTTTGGTTTCAGATTTTTTGTGGGTGACGTTATAAGTGGAGTATTTTTAGGAATTTGGGACCACATCATCTGGACCCAGGCCCATCTGGCCCCATGTTTTAGACCATTTTGCCTCAAGTTACCTGGCCCTGGGCCCTAAACACTAGATGAAATTTTTTGATTCAAGTTTTTATTGAAAACTAGGCTAGAATCTGAGTCTTTTGAGCCTTTGATTAGCTGTCTAAAGTTTCTGGTTCAAAAGTTATGGCCTAAACACAACAAAATAGTGAATTAATCCCCAAGGAAATTTCATTCATTAACATCTACGCTGCCAGGAGTGTTCAGGTGAAAACCCGGTTTCTAGCATGTCTCACACAGCTCTCTCGAACAATCAACTGGCAAGTTATGCAGTATTAACACCTTTTGCTCTAGTAGGCTAAGGCTAAAATCCAGCAGTTTGTACGTGTTTTTGCATGGGAATATCTCTGCTGACGATTGCACTAGAAAACTGTTCAAACCCTTGAAAGATTCAGCAAGTCTTTGCGTCTGTAATGAAAACAAATGGTTTTGGGCTTCAGTTTTTTATGAGTGATGTTGCAAGTGGAGTTGTTTCAGACCATTTTGGCCCACTTCATCTGGCCCTAGGCCCAAACTGCTAGATGGTAGCATTTCGCTCAAGTTTTTGTTGGAAACTAGGCTCAAATCCAAGTCTTTTCATATTTTGGATGACTTGCTGGGGTTGCTGGTTCATAAGTTATGGTCTAAAATAAACAAAGTAATTACTCTCATAATTAGATGATTACTTTGTTTTTTTTGGATTATAACTTTTGAACCAGAAATGCTAGAAAGTCGATCAAGGTCTCAAAAGACTGATTTTAGTGTTGCGATCGGAAATTGCCGAAAGCTTCACACTGTGGCAGCAAGCAACAATAGAGATCATGCGCCGCAATCTCTTTTAGCATTGCTTGCTCGCGCTACATATATAATGGTGTTATTCTTCACGCACATCCCGTTCGTGGTGAATCACACAATCAACGCAACACCACCGGAGAGGTTGCAACAACATCCCCTCCTTTTTACAACGAACCATACTGATCGCACATTCTTTGTGTGAAGGCTGAACTTGGCACGACCTCCGCATCCTGATGACAGCACCATTTTGTTGCGATCAGAAATCGCGAGCGGCATGTGTGCAAAGCTTCACACTGTGGCAGCAAGCAACAATAGAGATCATGCGCTGGAATCTCTCTTACTATTGCTTTCTCGCGCTACATATATAATGGTGTTATTCTTCATGCACATCCCGTTCGTGGTGAATCACACAATCAACGCAACGCCACCGGAGAGGTTGCAACACTAGCCTAGTTTCCATTGAAAACTTGAGCGAAATACTTCTGTCTAGTGGTTGGGCCCAGGTCAGATACCAGCAGCCAAAAATGGCCAAAAACCTACCTTACTTATGACATCATACAAAAAAAACACCCAAAACCAAAAATTTGTTTTCATTGCAGACTTGAAGACTTGCAGAGTTATTTGAGGGTTTGAACAGCTCTCCAATGCAATTGGCTGAGGAGCTATGCGGTTGATAAGTCAACCGAAATATCCTTGGTTTTCCCTGATTTCCAAGTACGATATATTTATAGACCAGCAGCAAACGTGTTAAACTGGCATGAAAATAGTGGCTCATGCAGGAGTTTTAGCTACGATATATTTGTACACCAATAGCAAGTGTTAATTTTTAATTGTTTTTTTTTAAGACCGTAACTTTTGAATCAGAAACACTAAAGAGCTAATCAAAGGCACAACGGTCTTGGATTCTACAATAGTTTCCTAACAAAAAATTGAGTCAAAAAATTCCAACTGGTGATTGGGACTCAGCTCCAGATAACCTGAGCCAAAATGGCCTAAACTACCCCACTTATGACGTCACCCACAAAAAAAACAAAATCCAAAACATTTAAACTGTCTTTTCAATGCAAACTAGAAGACTTGCCAAGTCTTGTGAGGGTTTGAACAGTTCTCTAGCATAATCGCCAGGTGAGTTATGGAGTTCCAAAGTGGTGAAATAGTTCAAATACATGTTCTCAATGTAGGATTTTGAAGTGCAAGTAGAAGTATCACATGTACACCAGTGCTGAACATGTTGACTACATGAAAATTTGTTGGAAATCTGCCAATAGGCATAAATAAATTAATGCACATCCAGAAAGAAAACCACAAAGAAATTCCTAACAACCCACACTTCATTAGTTGTTTTGTGTATGCCTATTTGTGAAAATGGATGAGTGTGGTGATGTTTCAGCTTCGACATAATGTGTTTAATATTGTTGCAATCAGAAAGCTCATGCAGCGAGTGTGAAAAGCTTCAGTGTGGAAGTAAGCAACAACAGAGATCTCGCACCATGATCACTCTGCTATTGCTTGTTCATGCAAATGGGTGTTATTTTTCGCGCACATCCTGTTTGTGGTGAATCAGAGGTTGCAACAGCAGTACAGAAGAAAAGCACATTGGTGAACATTTACTAGTTTGGAATTTGAATCAAATGCATGACTTCCAGACAGATGACCAGTCAACTTTAATTAGATTTTGAAACTTTGAAACCATGAAAATATTAGTGCAGCAAGCACTACTTAGCAAAAAACACCAGGTGCACACAAATGGAAACATTAAATCAGACCTGTTAGAACATCATAACACTGCTTAGTAATAAGTAACATCAAAACAATGTCAGCTTCTAATTTCGAAATTACTCCAATCAGGAAAAGTTAATTAATAAAGTATATAATACCTCTACTCATAGCTGGCTACTTGCATATTGTTACTCAAATGTTAATTGAAGCAAGTTTTAATCCCCGGAGAAACTACAACATTAGAAAAAATTAGTTGAAACCCAATGCAGTCTAAAAAATATGCAGAACAACATGGCTTGCAATTAACAAAAAAATACCTTCTTTTTTTCCAACTTTATATCATTATAAAAATTCTGTGCATGTTTGCTGATGTTAGCCATCATTTCTTCTGCAACAATTTCATGTTGTCCAGCAATATCATTTAACTCAGACAATTGGCTTTGAAATGCTTTGTATGTAGAAAACCTGCCACATTAAAGACAAGCATTTAGAAAAAATGTCAGATGAGAAACAATACTGATTCTGATAAAATTGACAAGGAAAGCTGACTTCAAAAGGCCACTGTTTTGATCTTTGTGGTTTTGCTGGTGATATACACAGAGCATAACTGTAGCTGCAGCCACCAGATTTAATAAAAAACAAAACTTAAATTTACTAGCTAGTGAGGTCAGGCATCATCACAATGTCATGAAATAAAATCAATAATACAGTTACCATGGTGGCACATGGCATCAGGAAGTTTCTCTCACTAGATAAAAAAGAACAAAAAAATAGGAAATTTTTTTATTTCTAATCATCAGTAACCCATACATAACTTCTAGAAAGTATCATTGCCTTTGAAATGAAACCACAAAGATCCACAAGATGTTAAAAAACATTTGTCTCATTAGAAAGCCATTGGTGATAAGATTTTCATAGATCATAGCAATCCAACAACATGCATCCAATGTCACCATGAGCAGTTTTTATACAAAGTTTGGGAGTTTAACCCTTGATGCCCACGCAAGCCATTTATGTGCCTTGGATGTTTTCAGTCCTAACTCACCAACCGATAGAGCCAGGGAGCTAATCAAACCTTCTAAAGATGTAGAAAGTCTTCTAGTTGATTTTTAAAATTTGGGCACTTTTTGGCTTGAAAATTCTGTGAGGCAGCATGAAGTTATGGGATTATTTGAATGAAATCATTGAGACGTATGAAAAATTAAAGTGGCAATTTACCCGTTTTTAAAAATTAACTAGATGAAAATCTGCATCTTTTAAGGTCGTGATTATACCTCTAGCGCAGGGATTACCAACCTTTCTTAGACAGGGTTCCACCCCTTTTTTAAAAATCATTTTCCATACTTTTTCAATACCTTTCCAATACTAAATTTGATAAGTTCAAAACCATTCCTTCTCTTCATTTTTTGAAATTCTTAATCATGAAACTCAATTTTACACATTGCACAGCACTGTAGAAATAATGAAGTGCTTTTCACCTTCAGTAAAATCCCGCTCAGATTCTTGAGATTCCTTTATAATGAAAAATTTCCACACTTTTTCAATACCTAATGTACATTTTGGCAAATTCAATACTTTTTCAAGGTCTTGCAAACAATTTTGAAATTTAATACTTTCAATACCATGTAGGAACCCTGCTTAGACCATGCACCCCTTCAACATTTTGACAGATGAGCATGTACACTTGCAATTTTTATGACAAAAAGGCTGTGTAAAATAACATATCCACTGAAATTTTATTAGAACTTTTATATTTTAGGATATTTGGAAATAAATAATACGTGAATATTTTTAATTCTATTGTTAAGTTCCTTAACACCTTCAGTGCCAGTGTACAAGTGCATCATACTTGCTGCGCATGTATTTCACAAATCCAAAATTCTTTAAATAAATTAAGGCTGATGAGCATATTCTAAACATGGCAAAACATTTTTGACTCACGGTCACATCTTACAATTACGATATACATCAAAGTTTTATCTATGTATTTATCTATTTTCATTAGAGACACTTTTCAGTGTCACTTTTCAAACTGGTGCAAAAACAACAGTGCCAATAAGTACCTGACCCCATTGGATACACCCTATGTTGGAAAAGCTGGTTGAAAACAAACTTGTTTATAGCTTTCCAAAAAATATAACAAAAGTATATACTTGGAAAAAAGTGCATTGTATTATGTTCACACAGAACAAGGTACTGTCTCAGTATGCCCAATTTTTAAATCGCCTAAATATCTAATAGAAAAAAGAATCTCACATGCTCCGATCTTCTTCTTTTTTCTTAGGTTGAAAGGTTTTCACAAGTTTTCTTAGTTTAGAAGCATACTCCATTTCAATTGAACACCTTTCCTTTACGAACTTTGCATACTTTTCTCCAAAGTCAGTATCTTGCTGTAAGTGCTTGTCAACACTTTCAAATTGATCCTAGATTGAAAAATGTAAAGTGCTGAAAAAAATTTACTTTACAAATATATTGCATGTGCCATATCTAAATAACTATATATGTTTTAAACTTCTGAAACATGGTAACAACTATGCTTTGCTCTATGCAAACCATACCAAAAACATTCACCTGCCTGTAACAGAGAGAATAAACTTATGAAAATAGGGACATAAACAGATATGTAACCCTGACAATTTTTCAATAAGATCGCATCACCATTTTAACACCTTTGCTGCCAAGACAATTCGAATGAACCTTGATTTCTAGCATCACTTAACAACTCCATTACTCGCCAGGCAATTGAGCTAGAGAGCTATTCAAACCCTCAAAAGATGCAGCGTGTCTTCTAGTTTGCAATAAAAAAATTAGGTTTTGGATTTTGGGTGGCGTTGTAAGTGGAGTAAGTTTTAGGCCATCTTGGCTCAGGTTACCTGACCCTAAGCCCCAACCACTAGATGGAATTCTTTGACTCAGGTTTTTATTGGTAGCTGGACTAGAATCTTGAGTCTTCTGAGCCTTTGATGGACTTTCTAACGTTTCTGGTTCAAAAGTTATGGCCTAAAAACAACAAAATAATTAATTAGTCCCAAATTAGTTTATTACCTTGTTTTTAGGCCATAACTTTTGCAGTTGCTAAGTGGCACGTAAATAGCAGCTAATGCGAGAGCTCAAAGTACAAATACAGCATATACCGACAGCAAACATGTTAAGGTTAACGTAGCCATGCAGCGCATTACTATATGAAGTACTTGCCTATTAGTTATTTAATCATTTTTTACTCTTAATTTATACATAAGAGTGCAACAAAATTATAAGAAAAAGATATAAACAACATTTTGTAGATGTTTTGCTAACTCCTGCCACCATCATCAGTACATTTGTAATTGAAGTGCAGTGATCTTGCTGCAAGTTCTTATGGTCAGTCAGGAAAAAAGCACTGTGAAAATTGAATGGCCTAAAAACAACAAAGTAACTAATTAATGCCTTAATTAGACCATTAATTAATTTGTTGTTTTTAGGCCATAACTTTTGAAACAAAGACACTAGAAAGCCAGTCAAAGGATCAAAACTCAGATTCTAGCCTAGTTTCCATTAAAAACAATTGAAATACTTCCCTGTTATAGTTGGGCTCAGGGCAACTAACCGAAGCAAAAATGATCAAAAGTCGATCCCACTTATAACATCACCCACAAAAAAATAAAACCAAAAATTTGCCGCATCTGTTGAGGGTTTGAACAACTCCCTAGCTCAATCGGCTAGCAAGGTATGGAGTTGCAAAGTGGTGTGAAAATAGTAGCTCATGCAGGATTTTTAGGTAGAAATATTTGTACACGCAGCAAACATTAACTGTTAATCACTGTTAGTAGCAAAAATATGTCATTACTGTCATATACCTAAGCTTACATACAAACGCTGTTGGGTCGTTTCATGTCAACTGATCCAGAAAATTTCAAAAATGCAACCCACCCTCTCAGATTTTTATGAAATTTGATATGCTTGTAGAACTTCTTTTCCTGATTTTAAATATACCAATTTTTTCTAAATCGGCCAAGTAGAACCAAAGTTATGAGTGTTTAAAGACGGCCACTTTTTGTGTTCACTGAAGCAGAAAATTCATGAAAAAATATGAATTTGGAAGAAAGCATATTAAAATTGAATATCAATCAATTCATCTTTACAAAGCACTTTGAAAAGACAAGTCCGTGCCCTGATAAAATTAACACGTTCAGTTACATGTTTCAAAACTATATTTAAATAGTCTGGAAGGGCTTTACTTGCCAGTGCATGTCAATGAAGAACACATGGGGTAGTAATGATGTTTATTCACTAGAGTTGTAAAACCTGACTTCACTGAGCATAGCAGAGGCACCGTCTGTGCATAGTGAGCCAACGTGATTCTATGAATATATTTTGTTGAAAGAAATTATTCATTGTTTCCTAATTATCAGTCACTTCGCTAGTCATCTCTAGACTTTCGCATATAAAGAACTTAATCTTTCAACTCAACTGCATAATATATATTGACAGTAAACCAAAAAACATGTGCAGTTCAACACATCAATTGACTCATCTAGCTGAAAGGTGACTCTTGCTTTATTACTTCGAATTGCGTCTGCTACGTGATCTAAAATATCACAAGACATAACACTTGTATGATAACATACTGTATGGTTTCATAAATATATATTAACCTCCTTATTTTGTTCTTTTCAGTTATATCCATAATTTATGGTTAGATAAGTCACTCTCCAATTGTATGTGGTTTCTTTTCTTCTGCTATTGCAAAAACAACATGATAACATGCTTCCAATCCTAACCTGTCTTTAGAAACAAATCCTCCTGATATAGGCAGAGTTCCTTCAGCACCAAATAGAGCACAATCGGACTTGGTCTGCAAATACCTGTTTTTCTCATGTACGTGTGTGGGGTGGAGTGATTGGAAGCATCTTATCACGTTGTTTTTTACGCTGAGGTTTTTGAACATCATTTTTTATGAAGTCGACCCAGCGTCCATGTGTGATTCTACATAAGTTATCTTCTTCGACATAATAACTGAGAATGTTGAAAACTGCATTTGTTAACTAATGAATAACTCATTCACTAAAAAGACTGAAAAAGGCTGTCCACCGTCCAGTCTATAGTATGCTGTGGAAAGAAAGAAAAAATGACACTAGAGTCTGACCACTGCAAAAACAGTGAAGTTTATTGTGCAATAGAGAATTTTTTAATTCTGAAAGAGCTACAAAGTTTTTTTTCGTACAAACAACAAATGAAGTCGTGAACAGAAACAGTGTTGTGTACATGAGGTGCTCAAACCAAGCTTGAGTAAAGATGAACTAAAAGAAAAACTTATCACTAAGCATAACTCTGAACCATAATCCAAGGTGCAACATCTCCAACTTATGTGACATATCTGCAAACCTACTTCATAACAATGTTCTATGATGCCTGACATTAAGCCTCTCATCAATATGCCAACAAAACACTGTTGGATATACTTTTGTGTTATGTCCCATAGCTAAGTTGCCTAATAATCCAAGATATTAGATTTGTAAAAATTTAGAAAAATGTATGTTTGCTATATTTTATTTATGATTCAGAAAATTATCCCTTAGAAGATGAAATTTGCCCCAGGTTAAGAATCACTGACCTAAAATATCGCTGCTTGCAGATAAACTATAGAACTCTTCCAAAGCACTTGTTACAAATAACTTCATCACAACTTGTACACAAACACTTCCTTCACTGCACCACTGAACACAATTTTTCTCCACAACATATAAGATTTCATCAAAAACAGCTCAAATTTATGTCTAACAAATGAGACAGGTTTATCATATCTTGCTCTCCTCACTGCAAGGTTTACCAAGCTTGCTTAAGCTGACACACTTCAATTTTACCTGATTAACTTTATCAAACTTTAGTCATGTCAATCAAGTCTTACCAGTGACCATATTGCAAGCTAGTTATATCTCATTGACATTGCTTCCACTGTAATAGGTTTGAAGACAGGCAAAAAATGCATGCAGTCATTTCACAATAATATAGCATACTTACCCATAAATCTGTACCCCAATCCATAATTTTTACAGAACACACACGTTTAGTAATAATCAGTGCTGGTAGGTTAACATTGCTGAAACAAAAATTTCATAAGGTGTTAGGCAAGCAGCCTACTCTGGGTAAGTTATGCTAGTGAGCAATACAATCATCTAGATATAAAGCACACGGGTAACTAAAATATGTTGATACACGCTAAGCTTAGCCCAGTAACCAGAAACATGCTATGATGTGAGCAGGTTACAGTATTATTAGCAGTATTGAGTATATAATCATTATTGATTTCAATAAGTATTAGGTACATAAAAAACAAAACAACAAAAGAAGGGGTTTAGTATGTTAGAGAATTATTTAATTCTAAGGTATAGTTTCACAAAAATTCACAGCTTATCTATGTAGACTACCCATTTATTTATCTCTCAAATGTAACTGGTGTCATGTCATTGACACCGTCATTCAGCTTTATGCGACTGTGGGCCTAGGAATTAGGCTGAAGTCAATGTTAGTGAGGTCTTGGAGGTGAACATCACTTCGTTTGCCTCGAAATCCTCGTATTGCAGCAAGGGTGCTCCTCAAAAGAGCAAACCTGAGCTTTGTCCTTATGCACGTTATGACAGATGCATATGGCTCCCTGCGTTTTTCAGCTATTTTTTCTGCCAGCCTTTTGTTTACTCTGTTGCATTCTGGTGCCATCCCTCCAGTTGTTGTGAAGACAAGGGGATTGAATGAAGA
>Ga0210059_1000316_pt1 | contig 57249 bp, 33 predicted proteins | sample Ectturendosymbi2_FD_188042 | JGI IMG/M metagenome (GOLD analysis project Ga0210059, IMG submission 188042) | Ecteinascidia turbinata endosymbiont from Florida, USA - Sample 2 (SPAdes) (version 2) | ecosystem: Host-associated > Tunicates > Ascidians > Unclassified | place: Key West, Florida... | reverse complement strand
ACATTTGAGGCTCTGCTACGTAAATACAAGTACCTGTTTCTCGAAAGATGCAGAAAATCTAACAACGTATGGTTACGTGCTTTGATGCAGTCAGATTGTTTGTACTCGTCACTATTCTTTGAACACTACAATCGTATTTTACTCTGTGATTGAGTGATCGAACTTTGCAGTGTCCATTTGATCGATGGCGTGTCAAGCCACAACGCTTTCCCATGTTACCTAGACTAGACCAAGTTTGGAATTAGCGCCCTACTCCATATTAGTGCTGTAACAAGTGTTACGTGTTAGCTAACAATAGTGTTAAGAATGTGTCTGTAACCCTATGGTTCTGTCTTCAATGCAGTTGCAAAAAGTGTCTCTAACCCTGTGATTTCGCCGGCTTCAATGCCTTGTACTACGTTCTGTATAGTCTGTTTTTATCAACCTGCGTTCTGCAGAGTGTGTGTGTTCATACTGTGGACTTCGTGTCTGCTCATAAACAAATAAATTAAATTAGATTACGCTCGGACGGATGCTCCACCACTGGGCTAATCATTATCTTCATGTGAAAGTTTTGTGGACGTCTATACTACTTCAGTCCATCCGTTTTTGTTTCCTCTGATCGAAGCTTCAGTGTTAGTCAAGATTACAAAAACAGACGATGAAACTTAAGACCGGTTTTAATTTTTTCCAGGGCCGATAACATATAGAGAGTCGGCGATTCGTAATCATTCCTGAAAGTTCTATTATCTAATTCGACATGTTGCCGGATGACCTAAACCAAGACAATACTGTGCATACGCTGAATAATAAAGCAAATATTCTAATTGTTATGCATTAACGCAAGTTTCTTAGAAAGTTTCTAAAGTTTAGGAACTCATCACTCAAAACGCCTATTCACCTTGGCGTCAATTCGTAGTGCACTCATCAACAATTGTTTCCATGTTCATTTGAGATTGTGATCCTGCCAGTTTGTTGCAGCACTGCGTCAACGTTTGATGATGTTAATATGCGTGAGTCAACTTCATGTGGTTGTGACATCGTTTTCATGGTATCATTCGATATGATCAACAGGATAAATCGTCGGCACAGAACTTTGTCTTGATACTTTGCACAGCACAAAGTACTGAATCTCGATGGTAATCGTTGGTTCGATAATGTCAAGTTATCTTCCAAACATGGCTTCGCACAAACAGCACTCACCAACAGCGGTGGAACTAGAGGTTTGAGCCAGGGGAGGCAAAACTTAGATGAAGGGGGCCCATTGGCCACCGTTTGGGTACGCAATAATTTATTCACAAAAACTCATATACGTTATTCTACAAAAGCAGAAAACAATTTTCAGGTGATTTAATGAGCTTCAATTGTGTAAATGACTTAAAGTAGAATTTCACGTTTCATAAAACTCATCCTATCTAAAATTGATATCCATCAGCGACTTGTGACTGGGTAAGGTCGGCTTATGATTTGTTGGAAGGTCCACGTCACCCAGGGGCGCAATTAGGCTAGATGACGCCCGGGGCAAGAAGCAAGTTTGGCCCCCCGTGTTCGAACCTAGCTTTCGAAAGCCAATGTACTGTATTGAAGGAAGTGCTTGTGACATTATTGGGACTTTTCGGCGCCCGGGGAATTGTGCCACCCTTCAACCCCTTGTTACCACTCCTAAATCGTAGTAATGAACTCCTGAATTAATTCCACTTTTCCTCTAAGCACCAAATGCTTGATTTACTGATGGTGCATGGGGACAGATTCTAGGCACTGCCTGAGTAAACAACAAAACAAATTCAGTAAGTCAAAAACAGACTTTCTTGAGCAGTTCATTGATTTCTCCGTATTAGTAATAAAACCACATTCATTTAGCAAACTAAGGAAACAATGCCAAACAATTTTATCTAAATATGAAGCTGCACACCAAACAATTACAAATAGGTATGAACAGTGCCGTAGCAGCCCAACTCTTACCCCACTCCAAAATCCTCACAGGCCCACCATAATGATGATTTCTGAAAACAAGACTTCTAATGCGTTGGTGTATTAGCGTTGTTATTCGTCATGTTTCCCTTGTTGCTGTGATATAATTATCGCTCGCAGGGCTGCTCAACAGGCGGACCGTGGTCATACAGCAAAACAAAAGAAATCATTGGATAGTGGCACAGTAGCACACATGAAAAATATTACGTAACAATAACCATGAAAATATCATGAACAATGTCACTTTATACTTGTATCAAAACAACTTGAAGAGAGTCATTTGGCATGCAAAAGCCTTCATGACAAGGTTTCCCAACTGGAGCCCTCGGCCCCCGTTGGGGACCACGGAGCGGTTCCCCGGGGGCCACGAGCAGAGGCCTTTACTAAAAAGCTCTGTCGTGATATTGCAAAACCCTATTGATCAACAGAGGGCCACTCGTATTGGGACTCTTTGGAAGGGAAGGGGGCCACAAACTATGACAGGTTGAGAACCACTGCTTTACGACCTCTTCCAAACCTGGCGAGCGCACCCATGAAGTTTCCATTGACAACATGGCTAATGGGGATAGTCTGTTATTTGTCATATGAGACCTGTTGAAGGTTTTGATCAGCTTCAGTTTGCTGAAACTCATCTCAGCGCTGGCAACAGTATTGGAGCAGTTTAGCGTATTCCGAGGTGCAATAAATACGTTAGGATAAACTCCATCAAGACGAGTCTTAAGAATAGAGCTTAACAAAAGGAATTGGGCCTTAATCATTGTCATTTAATTAACGACGTTTATTTGGACATGTTGCAACGAAATGCAAATTTAACAAACTGTTGCATGAAATCAGAATCAAGCCTATCATTCAGTTATAAAAACACTGTTACCGAAGGAACAAATCTGAGGCCGATCAAAGCAATGCGCCGCGATGAACGTTTTTATTCATTAGCGCTTAAGTAAATTTTGCTCGAAAAGCAAGAGCATCGTGCATTTAACTAACCGAAGTACGGATGCATAAACCTTCCTGATGTCTAGACTTGTTAATCTCCTGGTGCATGGCACATGTTTAGGTTAATAACATTTTGTATCTCAAATAGGCTATAAATGTTGACAAATATCGACCAAGGGGGTCAACGCAGATGTGGGCGTCAGACGGATTTTCCCAGGGAGGCCACTAGGGGATTTTTCCAAAATTTATCTAGGGGGTCCAAAAGTAGCAAAATTTGTTTTTTCCCACTCGAAACTAAGAAAACAACCTTTTTTGCCAAAATGTTCAAAATCCAGGGGGGAGCTTGGCCCCCACTGTCACCCTTTCGGACGCCCATGTACGTGGACGCAACATGGTTAACATTCATAATCCACTAAACGCAAACTTGGTTGGGACAAGCTTAGCAGTGGTTGCTGGAAAAACTCTTCCCACTACACTATTTCACTCCATCTTGCTGTCTGAACAGCAGGCTGCGCAAAATTTGTAACTTTGGTCATAAGCACCAAAGGTATCTTGCTTCTATGAAGTACGAAATATGAGAAGACTTCCTGAGGTGGCCATAATACATTTTTTCACAACAATCGCTACACAAAATATATTGATCAGGTGTATGTCTGACTTGTAGACGTATACAACTAGGCACATAGGCTAGCTTCACGCTCAACACTCCAAGCAATGAATGGTGCCGTTTTACGCTCAAGCCTCAAATTTGTTTATTACCTCACAAATGTACAAAAACGATCAGGCGATGTTATTCTAGGTAACAGCGGCAGGTATTGCTCTGTCTATAAATGACAGGACAAAACAGAACACGAATTGATAAAAACTACATTGATTTCTAGTGTTTCACATTTGAATTTGGGGTTGAAACCTTGTTTGGGGAGCTAACACAAAAATGCTTCCCCGTGGCCACGTGGCTGAATTTTGGGACCCCTGTGTCGCTAGGCGATAAACTTACGGACATTTGGCTGATAGATGTTCCGGTACACATACAAAAAATCTTGGCAAATTGGTTATGCAATTAACTGGTTTCGCCCGTACTGACACCCGAAACCACTGATAAACACTCCGAGAAATTTTTGAAAAACGCTGAAAACAAAAACCTGCTAAAAATCAAAATAATACTAATTACAGAAATACAAGTTAACAGGAGAGCCCATTTTTTACATTTTGCCTGCCAGATGGGGGGCGGCACGCACCCCTTCCCCCCGTCAGTCACGCTACTGCTCACCAACGTCAAAGAGCAGTAAGCCTATGTTTCAATGGCATATCACATTACATCATCAAAAGTTATATGATCAAATGTTTTGAAGATCATAGCACTTTTTATACTGTTATAGCAAACCACCTGTGCTACTATCAAATTTGTAAGAGCAAGACCGCTTAAAACTTTGTTTGTTGCCTAGTGTAAGTGTTCAAACTGTACATACCTTTTCTGTTATTTGCGAAATAAACACACCTCTTTCTGAACTTCACACTTGCGTTTCATGATTACGCAAAGCAAAACGATTGCGGATAAGTGCTTTGCCACTGCTGTTTTGCTTGTGTAAACAAAGACGTCCGACGAGTCCTAAAATCACAGCTTTGAAAAATAGTCTTGTTGCCTACTTTGTTTCCTTTGCATCCTTCTTTATTCATGTTCAGGCTACAGTTGCAAAAAATTCTAAACTAGCAGTTGTTGCGAGTGGTTTTGATTTAAACAAAAATCAAGCCCATTAAATTGAGTAACTTAATTGGATTAAATGCTTCAAAATTAATGTTACAAAACATCGTGAAATTTCTCATGCACGCGACACAAACATTTGACAGTTAAGTTGCTATTAAGAATGTTTAAGATAACGTTTTGAAACCGTTGTTTCATAACTTTCATGTCTTGTTCCACATCTTGATTTACAAAAAGTAACTAACTCGAGCTCAAGCCGGAAAGCGGCCAAATACGCATTACCATATATTTGCCAAAGTAACATGTTTTTTTTTTCACTGAGATCACCTTAAGCGCAAATACATGTTGCTGCCCAAATAAAAGTTTCTATTCTCTAAAAATTTTGCATTTTCTATACGCCGTTTTATTTTTCATTGTGGTGAATCTCTTCAAGATATGGACAATCACGCTCATATATGGACAAGTGATTGTAACCTTTTCCTCTTCACTGAGATGTTTGCAGACGAACCACAACTTTTCAATGCTTTGCGTTTACTTATTTACTTTTCACAGCCTGAACCATCGTAACGCACTTCAATAAAGTGTCCACAATTTGAAATGCATCCTTTACCATCCTTTGTGCAAAAACGCATGTTTTTCATGTTGTACAACACTTTACCTTTTTGTGCTCAGCACTACAAAGACTTGCGGTCGATCAAGAAATAGATTTTGTGAGGCAAGACGTTTGCTTGTTTTGATTTGTGTCTTAGTTTTCATTGAAATCACTAGGAGAATGCATAATGGCTGGTAATCTGTTTTAGGTTGACAGATGCTTCAATAATATTTAGAATTCTAAGGTAAAATAAAGCGATGGCATTCAGGTTATGGTTTGGAGTTATCGACCTTTGGAAGAAATGCCCCAAACGAATGCTTGTCTTATTGCTTTTTGCAAAGTGGTTTCCTTTCGTCGTCGGTGCAGGTACATATCACCTTTCTGACATTTGAGCTCGTTCGACTTCAGATCGTGGTTTACTGTATTCACGAGGGAAGTTGTTCTTTCGGTTGTCGTAACAATACAATTCATCGTGGCCGGTTGCATACGAAAAAGAAGAGAGAAGTGTACCATAAGCAAGGAAGCATGAAAAAATACAACTTCTCTGTTTATTTAAACACAATTTTATTGTACGGTCAGTTTGGGCTTTGTTTTACCCGTAAGGTTTTGCTTGCAGAATTGAAAATGCCTGATTAACTCGAAACCGATTTCCTAGTGAAACATTTTGACTAGATTTAGCTGCTTGCCCTTGTGGTGTATTGTTAGAGGCGTTCAGTCATAATCCGCCAGACGGTAGCTTCGCACCATTAGCGTATCAACTATCCACATGAACCAAATGTCTGAATCTGCCGTTCCTCTCGCACTGTTAAAAATTACTGTCACAACAACACTTCATCAGTAGGGTAAAACTAACCTGTCTCACAACGGTCTAAACCCAGTTCGCCTTCCTTATTAGTGGGTGAACAATCCATCGCTTGATGAATCCTGCTTCACAATACTAGGAAGAGCTAACATGCTGTAGTAGAAGGATGAAGAAGCAAAGTCGCTATAAATGCTTGGGTGCCGCAAGCCAGTTATACCTGTGGTAACTTTTCTGATACCTCTTGCTTGAAACTCCCAACTTCAAAAGGATCGATCAGCCACGCTTCGCGGCCTGTGTTCATACTGGAAATTAAAAGCAAGCGAGCTTTTATGGCTTTGCTCTAGGCCAGTGAAAAAAGCCATTAAATATTTTTTCCTCGATTTTGTTCTGTTTTATGTAATGTTGCAATGTAGTAGTCTCTTTGCAGGATGATTTTCATATCGCTTTTCACCTTGGTTTACCGTTTAAGTAAATATGGCACGTAAGTTCGTCAAAACATCTTTAAGGGTGCACTATAACAAAAAAGGTTGAAGAACACTGATCTATGCAACGCTCTTTGACAGATGTACCACTTCAGTCAAAGACCCCGCCTGACACAGTCTTCAGAGCGGATCACGCGCCGGCCGAAGCTAGCCACCATTGGCTACAACCGTGGCCTGCAGACCACTTTTTCCTTTTACTGAATACGGATAAATGTTCAGTGCAGTTTGATTGGGTTTCTAAATGATTCAGTGGCCGCTTGTTAAATCTCATCCATTTATCGGTTTTCAAAGGTTCATCATGGACTTGTTCAACATTGTTACCTGTGAGCTTGTTGCCACTGGTGCAAATGTAATCTCATTAGAAGCAAGCCCATATAATTTTGATGCGTTTCGCAAATAAGACATTTGTGGCAATAATCAGAGAAATCATCACTTACTATGGGCTCTGATTCATTGCGCGACCAGATATTCTAAATCAAGAATTTCCAACCTTTCTCTGACCACTGAAACCTTCAGCATTTTGAAAGATGAGCATGTACCCCTAAAATTTCTTGTGACAAAATATTTATCATGACTAATCATAGATGTATTTAACAATAAGCATATGATGATTTTTGAAAATAATTTTCACTGATGTATGTACAGATATTTGGAAAAAAATAATGTATAAAACTATTTTCTCCTTCCAATGTTAAATTTGATTGCACCATTTCAGATAGGCAAATGTACCCCTAGGGCAGTGGTTCCTCACCTTTTTTACATATCGTGCCCTTTTATCAAACAAGATTACCAGATTTACCCCAAATACAGTCAATGACGCTCATTTATTAAAAATAGGAAATTAACAAACCCTTACAGTTTAAAATGATTTATAAAAATTCACATTTGCTGGAATTATGATTCAGTAAATTTACCCCCTTGGAAGATGAAATTTACCCCAAATTAAGAACCACTGCCCTAGGGGTACATGAACCTCAGTTTGGGAACCCCTGTCCTAAACTACTCCAGAGAAGGCCCTTCTGGATTGTAGATATTAAACAATGTGAATGATAAATCATTTCTAGCACAAAACAATACAGTTTTTTATCAAAAGGAGAATACAAAAGGGTCAAAAATATTAAAATCGTTCTGGATATGTTACAAAACACAGAGCAAATGGATATTTCTTTTTCCGTGTTTTACAAAGCAATGTGTATATGTGCCATACAGATTCAAAATTACAAATACAGCATAACCAACAACTGAATTGCAACGCAAATTTTTGTGTCCTTTTCAGGGCCGGCCCTAGCCGATGCGAGGCCCAATGCAAGACCTGGGCGTGGGGCCCCTCTGAGCAGTGATTTTATGACGTCATCGTGTTCAGTCAACTTGTTACGATCGTGTTAGAGCGCTGATATACTGTACAGCACTTAACACGAGAATTGAGCACGTTTGCTAACGTTCGAGAGGAAATTTGCTAGTTCTGACGAGAGCGTTCTTGGTTAGCAATGGAATTTATATGGCGTTTCTACTGAATTCTCAAACGTAAGGTGTATCCGGCAAAAATGAATAATCTACTCAAACACCGTGGCGCGGGGCCCCAGAGGCGCGGGGCCCAATGCAGCTGCATCGGTTGCATCGGCTTAAGGCCGGCCCTGGTCCTTTTGAAATTCCCGTGCGACATTGGAATGATCGATTGCCATTGTCGATTACGTGAGTTTCATTTCTCGTTGCATGAAGCCGTTTGTTGCAGATGGTGATTGCAGGAAGAGCGCCATCTTTGAGACATCTTGGCAGTTTGTTGTTAACTGCCCTGCTGGCTGTGAGTCAATAGCAAATGAACTGTGGGGAACAGATGGCTATACCTGGGATTCATACGTCTGTGCAGCTGCCATTCATGCTGGAATTATTTCGCGTAAGTAACGAAGTCCGTGCTCTTTGCCTGAAGCAAAAAAATGAACCTTGCAAAACGATTAGCAAAGTAATGGACGTAATGTTTAGAAACCAACTGACATCACCGTGAAAAGCTTGCGTCAAAGTTATGATCAAAACAAAAGGTTCCTTGTAAAACGTTATTCCATGAAGCAACTTTTGGCAAAAATTACGTGGCCACTACTTGTTAGCATTGGCTATGCACCCTTCAACAAACGCAGCCGATATATCGACTTGTCGGCACGATTTTTGCGATAACTCGCGAACCACAGAAATTACGGCGACACTTAAGACATTGTTAAAACGTTTTTAGAAGGCGCATCTTTTGAAGTGTTCACGACGTATTTGTGAGGTTTGATCTGGAAAAAACAAACCTTTGGCCAAAAAGTAGTGGTTGTGTTCAAACACGTATAGAAAAAGATCCAAACATGTTAGAAATATTTTCTTCTGCAAGAAATATCGGGCACGACCCAAAAGTTCTAAAAAAATGTACAAACAAATGGTACTATCTTTGAGGAGAGTAGTTATTGATTTTTGGGGGTATTTTTGTCATTTTTCGTTTTCAAAAATTCATATCTCCGGTTCCGAACACAAAGATCTAAAAATTGCAGAAGATGTTAACATCCACGTCTCACAACATCTTTCCAAATTTCAAGCAGAAATATCAAGAAAAACAGGTAATAAAAATTTAAAATCTCAGAAATTGACCACAGTTGACTAAAATTATAAAAATGTTGAAAAAAAATTTTTTGAAATTCCAATTTTTTGGTTGTATTTGTCGTGCTCCATCCAATAGTGCCCTAAAATCCGCTAGTTGCACCAGTATTGGCGTACAACCCGAAAAATCGCTTTTTCTCAAATTTTCTATAAATGCTCTTTTTCGCCCCAAATTGTTTTCCCCAAAACAATGGTGTCTTTTATGGTATGGGTGGTTATTTTTAGTCCTTGCAAGCATTCGCAGCAAAAAAAAACTCTTCAAAAAAGCCAAAACGCAGGCTTGACGAATCTTTCTTGAAACTGACCAAAATTTTCCAAATGGAAAAAAAAACAAATAAGGCAATTTTCTCAAAAAACTCCAATGCAAACATACCTTTTTGTTAAACGCATCTAAAAGATCTCTCGAAAACCTTTCTTTCAATGCTTAACTTGTCGAAGTACCTCCAGTAAGTTATCACCGAACAAGTAAGTTATCACCTAAGTTGAGAGTGTATTCATGTGTGAATTCATTGAGAATCTTGCTCCTGAACACAATCAATGTGTTCTGAAGCTATAGTCAGCAGATGTCTAGATAACGTTGTTCCAGCAAACTTTAGCCCTAACTCTGTGGCCCATTCGAAAAATGCACCATGGTTCACAGGTTGACAAACACTGCCGTAAATTTTAGAAACAAACGCAAAACGTTTTCTTTCGAATCATTTTTAACGAGCTACAGTATTTTCATAATCCCAACAATATTGTATTCTATTAATTGAAGCAGCATTGGACCCACTCTTAGTTTTTCAATAAAAACAATTCCAACACAAGCGCATACTTTCTTCAGGAGCACTTTCTTTAGGGAGCGTTGTTGTACGATGAGTGAGTCCGCTTATTACGAGAAAAAGCAATGCAGGTACGCGGGAGAGCTTTGAAAGAAAACAACTGAGGAGGTTGAACTTATGTTTCAGACGCTGGTGGGCAAGTGTTGATATTTCGTGCTGGCAGGAAACGTTCTTTCCATGGTTCCACTCGCAATGGTATCACGAGTGAGTTTCACGGCGACCTCTACCAATCGTTTCAATTTACCGAACCATTCTATTATACAGGTATTGTCGCTTTGTAACAAACGTGTTGTAATAGCTCTCGCAGGCTACTCCGACGCAAAATCATTTCTTCTCTTTGTCATACAGTGCTAAATTGAATGACTCAGGTTCAACCGGTTTCGTTTGCACTTACAGAAGCGCCCTGTTTGTTAACCACAATCTTTTCATGTGGCTTCCTCTTGTAAACAGTTAAAATACTATGGCTCTGTCGCTAATCCATTATCTTTCATAGGAGGGTTCAGTGATACATTGTAGTATTGTGTTTTCAAATGCTTTACCAGCTAAAGCAAAACACATTAGTCAGTAAACTGAAGGCCTCATTTATAAGTTGTGTGCAATGACACTGTTCATTTTGAAGATTCGTATCGCATTTTTCGCTTCATGCTAATTTCATCTCCAACTGTTGTTTTTAACACTTGTCAAAAAGAGATAAACGTGGTTGGTTGACCAGATGACCGCCACGGTCTTTCGCCAATCCTGTATGACACAGCGCCCCTCCTTGTTTACACTGATCAACTATTGTGCCATTGTGTTTTCATTTGCTCTAAATGTTCGCTAATGGTTGGTTTACTGCATGCGATGGCTTTTATAGTGCTTCTGCTTGTTGGCTGAGTCATATGAAACAATAAACCATTACCATTTTGGCAACAACCAGACGGGTTTAGCAGCTTACGAGATCCTTCAAGCATGTACTTAGCTACCAGTTTTAGGCATTCCGGATGTCCAAGCGTAACTTAAATATTGCTTGTAAGTACTTGCACAGTATATTGAACATGAAATAGGTTTCCATCTCAAAACTTGAAATAATTTGTTAAGTGACAAAACCTTTGCCATCATCCTGCACGAGCTATGGAGGTGCAAACATGGTGCAGCGTAAACAATTTGCCTGAAAACTATATCAAACATAATCAGGAAATACAGAAACGACTCGTATTAATAAATCTTCTTCAGGTGCTCGTTGAAGTTTTAGTTGGGTAAATGTTTTTCTTCTTTTAAATGTGTTTTCAAAAGTAAAATTTGTACCTGCAAACTTTACATGTGCAACGAATTTTTTTAAATGTGATATTGAGATGTCTTGACCCATTGACGGTCTCAGACCCGCCACGCTTTGACGCAGTTACAGGACATTGCTTTTCTGATGATAACGCGCTACATGGAGTATCTATTCTACATCATAATCTTAGACATTACAACACAAAATCATAAAATAAAAATTATATTAATAAAATTATTTAGATTCAATGCTTGAAAAGATTACTTCACAGGAAATCTTATTACATACGTTTTCCGGTCATCAGATGATATGCTTGGCTGCACTTTCAGATTTTCTTAGCCCACTATCTTTGCGTTGCAAGAATAGACAATTAACTAATGTGGTGTGATTGCACTAAGATTATGAAAAAAGAGAGAACGTGAACCTGTTCATGTTGGGCGTTAAGAATATACGTATAAAATCAACGTTAGTCAGGTTCAGCGTTAGACGCCTTTAAAAGTGTGAAGTTTCTGTCATTACGGACCTCAGCCATTTTTTACATCCGTTGCACCTTTGTGTCATTGCTCTGTGCGATACTTACATTCGCCGTACCAAATATTGGCCTGGTGGTTAGTGCGATGAAGTCATCATCGAACCCGATGGGCATGCACAACAATTGGTTAGTGCATCTGCTTCTTTGTCTGGAGTTCGATTCCCGTCTGGGCTTACCAAAATATTGTCGATTGCCAGACCCACAGCAGAGCTGCAGCTTTTTTCTGCACAGTACACACTGAACTATATTCAGTATATGCTTTCAAAGCATTTGTGCTTCTGCATTTGTGCTAACTATGGTCTGAGCGAAAGGCTGACAAACCTCAAATATACAACTATATGTTATTTACAAGCTTTTCTTTATTTTTGAATACCTTTACACCAACAAAAACGTAAATTATTGTGTCTGAAACTGTGATAAACTTTTATAGACTTTTCGAAAGCCTTCACAGAGATAAATCCTTTTGAATAACAATTTTGTTGGGGAAGGATACTGGAGGTTTTTCTTATACATCAATTTATGCTTATGCCGATCGCTGTGAGGTGCTTTCCCTCTCACCTCTTTTAAGAGAGAAATGTCAATTTTCATTATTTCTAGCCCGGTGAAAAAATTCCCAAATCAATACTGTGTTTGAACAAAACAGACCTACCGGGTAAGCATCCCTAGTCTTAACTATTGGAGCGGAGTATCCCAATACTACAGAAAATTTGATAGGGGAAGTTTGGCGCACACAAAATTTTTGGAAAAATTTGGGAAAATTCGAGCAAAATATAGTTTGCACCCCCGAACATTTGCCTGCTCCCACACTTATGGCCCTTGGTTTACATCAGAGGTCTCCAAATATTTTCGTCCTAGGGCCGCACAAGCTGCTACACAACAATTCAAGGGCCGAATCTAAACTCCCGGTATAAAATAAAAGAATGTCAAATCATGAAATGTAGATTGATTATAAAGAATGGTGTTGCTTCTTTGCTTTTAGAATATTGGTAAAATCAAGCTTCAGAGGGGATATACCTAATATTAATAAAGACTTCAGATTGCGGTAACATATCAGCTAAGGTTAGCACAGCCTGCAGCGCTTTGATACTCAGCCATGAAACATTCACGTGGCCATTTTACATAACGCCATTGTTTCGGGATATCTTACATTCTACCAAATCAGTAAGTGTTTCATATAAAGATGTTACCTTCGATTGTTGATAAAGTGTCTTTGCGGTGCGGATGAAATGGCTTCGCGGGCCGTAAGTTGGAGAAACCTGGCCTACATCAATATCATCTTTCTATATTTACCCGCCACTAATGCTGTATGAAAAAACGTATGCGTGCAGCGCATCTTGATTAAGCCGGTACAACGCAAAAGCAAGATTTCCGTGACTCATTATGGCTCATCAGCGTCTATTAACGGTTGCGTTGTAACAGAAATGCTGTCGAAGTTAGTAATCACATGATTTCCGGAGCTTCCAGCAGTGGCGTGCAGCTAGACAGTTGCACTGTGTTGCTATCAGCGTAAGTAAGTTAAGCGAGACATCTAGTGATTGGTATGCGAGCACATCAGGTTGTGAGTACTTGTACTGTAGTCCGTCCGGATATTAGCGGAAAAGCAGGCCACAAGGCATATTTTTTCACTGAATTTAATAAAACGAGGGCCTGGAATAGGCAGCTGCACAACACACATAATAGCCTCTAACACCTACTTTTGGACAGTGGCAAACTTACTCTGTCCCAAAACCAAGAAATCTCACTTTCGACATTCCACGTTCGCAAGTTCACAAGCTTCTAACCGCAGTACGTATTGATCGTCGTGCGCAACCGCAACAGACACCTACGGTGCAATAACGTCGCAATCGCCTGCATCTGCAGCACCCTCAACAGTCGCCCATGCTAATCATGCAGGTGGCTCGCCGGCAGGTTTTTGCGGCTTGTTGATGCTTTTTGCACCATGCGTCACTTTCAAGACGTTTTTGTGATTGATTTTTCAAATTACATTTGACGTTGGCAAAGCTACAAAACTATTTAAAAAACGCGCGGTTGTTGCGGGGGAACCATAAAAATATTTTTGTCTCAGTTGAATTGGTATCTGAGGAACGCGATTTTGGTTTGACTATCATCTCTCTAGGTATAATCCTATTTCCGATTTGCGCACTCAGTGTCTAGAAATGTTGACTCTTTCTTTTCAAGACAACCTAAGGTACATTTAAGCTGTGGTCTAATCCTTATTACACATGCAATGCGTCAAGTGTACGTCATTTGAGTCTGCGTCAGAAGTGGCAAGGTTGCTGCTTCTGAGTGTTTGCGGTACTCTGCGATGCTGACGTTCTACATGGTCTACCGGAATTGTTGTTGACGACAAAATGCTTAATTCCACAGAAAATAGCTCAAGTATTATTCCATTTCAAAAACGTCACTAAAGGAGCCGTACGCTTAAGCAACGAAGTAATTGTAGGCAAGAGAGACAAGCAAACACTTAGTAAGAAGATTTGAAATTTTCTGCCTGGCTTTTTCTTTTGTCTATGCGCGTTTGGGAAAATCGGTCCTGTCGGAAACGAACAGTCACGTTATATAAGTTTGTTCCAGTGTCAAACGTACAAGAACAAATTGAAATATTTGCAAAATTCCAAAATTGTTAAAGGGAGGGATGGCCTACGAAAAGAGATGTCACGAATATTTAAGTGTCGCTGTATCGTGCGTTTTCTGCAAGACAAAATGGGAATGAATGCGTCACAGGATGAGGTCATCAGCTCGTGACCTCGTGGCTTGGGTGGTGTAGCAGTTAACATGGTCCTTAACTTCGAAATCAGCTACACTTATGTGCGGTTGTTTCAAATGTGTCCTGTAGTATTCGGTGGAGCTTTAATTGAAATAAACGAACGGTTACACAGCAGAATGTCTCCACATAGTTGTGAAAATGTAGCGGCAACCCGGCTATTTTTGCACTTCCCATGCCATGCTCAGCTCCGTGCAGATCTGAGTGTCACCTGCAGACTAGACACCGGTTGCAACCCAGTACTTACTGCATAGCTGTGTTGATGATCCATCGGACATCAGGCTCTTTTAAATTTGAACACTTCTCACTCCATAACAATTCCACTCTCAAGTATGATTCGATAATTAACTTCAGGCCTCCGAAAACCCAATGAACTATCTCAAGGTACTCCATAAGATAAATTCGCAAACTGTTTTGTTTGATTGTCCACGCGCTAACTTGAACAAGACTAAATGCTTGCGTCAATAAACTCACCTCCACTCAAATGCAATAAACTCACTTCGACCCAGAAACAACAAACTCAACTCTACTCAGATGCTTGAGCTTGTTCAGCGGTTGAGAGCAACAAATTCATTTGTTTCGTCACTTACTGTAAATATAACAGTGAAGTTTCTGAAGTGCATCGGAAAACCCTTTGGACATGAGTTTCGAGTCTAAAAGCTGCAGATTAACATCGTCCTCAACAAAAGTCCTATGCTGCAGGTTTCCTGCGCCCTAATGCGATCTACAGCTGGCTGGGCTGCAGCCTTATCGCCGATAAAAGCAACTCACTGAACTTCAGGTCTACCAGGTTCTACCACGGCTTACAAAAAACAGACCCGAATAATACTTATTACTGAAAATTTTCAGAAGCAGTCCATTAACATCTTTGTCTGCCCTTTCCTCAGATTTTTATTGCATTACTGACAATTGGAAGCAGCTTTCCAGCGGTAAATTTTTATTTCAATGCCGATGCCAATATTTATGAACATTGCAAATGATCCAGCACGATCGTGTCAAATTTCATAGATGCATAGAAAATTTGACAGCTATTTTGAACATAATTACAGCATCAGATGTCACATCTCTTGAGTACAATTTGTAAGGGTGTCATTTATGTGATCTGCAACACATGAAACCTAATTATGGCCACGTCGCAATCGCACCAAAATCGTAATTTCAACTGTCAATTGACTTATTCAGCGTTTTAAGGCGTTAAACATGGTTTCAGATAGTAGAACAAGTTCTGTCGAATTTGTATTTAGCATCTAAATGGCCGGAGAAAAATAAAGGCTTCTCGGCAAGTTTTGAAGCACTCGTCATTTGCCCCATCCTGGTAACATTGCTTGTTATTGTGATTTTTATGCCACTCACCTGTATCTTGCACCTTTCTGTTTTACTTACCTGAGTACCTTGAGTTTCAGCCAGCGAAATAATAATTTGTTACGTTTCGGCGATTCACAAACAATGGGATCGTCTTTACCTGGATCATATTCATCCGCAACTGCCATTGCTGCAAGTAATGCAAGAATAGTTATGTTGCACCAATATGTTTTCGGAATTGTGATGTCACAAGGACGACCCTGTGGCGTCGTTGGGAGCTGAAAAAATATTTCAATTGCCAATTTGTGTTTTTTTGTCGACTAAAGCATGTACACGAAAATCCTCATTTTTTGATACCTTCATCGACTCTCTAGCGCGATCAGTCTGCGATTTATGCCCAAAAGATCCTAAAAATTAACTACAATGGTTTTCCCGATCTTTCAAGTGTTTAATCAATGTTGTTTATGGGGTTTCGTGCTAACGTGGTTAGAGGTCCATTTCTGATAGCCGGCAATCAATCCGCGGCATATAATTGGTACATGTTTGTTTGTAATCACAAAAAGAAACTTTGACTGCATTGGGGGAATATTTTCATGATTCATTGAAGTTTGTTTCAGATGTTGCCAATGTTTCATTTGATTTGGGCAAAGTCTTCATAAGATCAAAAGGCTACGGATCCTTTCAACTTGCTAACTCCATTACGAGATACTCACGCGGCCAAGACTTCCTTTACATATGGTGGAAGATCAACGATATATATGTCAGCTCGTACACGCCGACCAGCAAATGCCAAAACAAGACGATTACTTACGGAAGAACATCTTGCATTCAATCCCAAAATACCGTGAGAGCAGCTTTTCATTTCAACAAACTTTTCACCAACATGAATGTGACGTTCATTGCAGCTGGAAGAAAACGTGAATTTCAAGTCATCGCTGCAGGTGATATACAAACGTAAAATGAAACGCTTTTCGCGTACCTCTTCAGCATTTTATTTGTATCTTAAGGGAAATATTTTCATATCTTGAATAAAGCTATGTTTCAAAATTTCATATGTTGCTATAAGAACAAGCCTTGCGTCATGTGAAGTTAATGACGAAATTCATTGAGATTTTAATTTCGAAATTCAAAAACACTGTTTCAACCGTCCCAAAACCATTTATGCAACGTTCAGATTTATTTTTAAGGTTAGACCTTGGCGACCGCTAAGACAGTAAGGATACAGCAACTACCTTATCTCAATACCGAGATGGTCGTTAGAGAGGTTTACTGTAATTTGAAAGACCGTTTGAAAATTTAAGAGACCGTTTCGGTATCTCAAAACGCCTTTAGAAATGGCAACATTTGTAACACTTACAGGGTCGAAGCACTACTTTGGTAGCAGCTAGTCTTAGTCAGTCACAAAATGTTTAAGTTAGGCTTTGCTTCTGATTACGTTGTACGCATTATTATAACTCTTTATCTGACCTGTTAGAAACTTGCGCAATTTTTAACACTGTCATATTTGAGTTTCACGAGGCTATAAGGAATCGGGACGACATTAGCGTGAAAAATTTCCATTTGCATTTTGCTGTCACACTAACATTGACATAACAGAAATATGACAACGTCCTGTCGCTATAGAAAATATATGTTCGTTTTTTTCGTAAGGTTCACATTGCTTCAGCGCGTAAGATGCCCAGTGAGCAAATTCCCTATTTTTGCACTTTTATTCAGTAACAAATCATAAGAACAAATTGTTGAGCTGTTCTCTGCAACGTGTTAGAAAAGTGAGCTGTTTCAGTGCAACTAACAAATATCGAGTGAAAGCTTTCATATTTCCTAAACTGTTGATAACACCTGGCTTCATGATATATTTTCCAAATCAGCATTGTCTTCCGGAGAAGATGGGGCGAACAATGGTCCCATATCGCAAAGTAGCTTTCAGTTCTATGAGTGAAAAGGGGCATTTGAACTACATTTTAGGTTTTGTCTCTGTGCTGTTAATCAGTAAAATAAGTTGTGACTTTGTTCTGTTAATCAGTGAATAATCTATTTCATAGCTTTGCCTTCAGTAAATGACCTTTCATTGGATATCGGTTAATTAGTGACAAGTGCTCTGTTCTCAACTGATACCTAAGTGCGTTTTGCCGAAAACACGACACAAAATTTGTCAATTCGGCAGTGTCTTGACACTTTTTCCTCAGTATCACACATTTTGGAACCTTAGTTGTTTCAATCATTTGGCATGGAGCAATATCCTCTACATTTGAAAAACATGTTATGTTTTTGAAGATTATGATTTTGAAGAAAACAGATGACACGCGTTAAGGTCAAGCTTAAAAACGCATTAGCAGTTGTTCAATTTGTTTTTGAAAAGTTGGTTTAGCGGTCACTTCACCGACTTCACCCGTTGCTTCTCAATGCAGCAAATGCACTGCATTAACACTTTGCAAAACCAACGTTGCAGTGAAATTAATACAACGTCAGCTCAACGTAAAGTAATGACTCATATACGAAACTTCGACGAAATTGTCGCAGAGAGTTCTCGCTAGATTTTATTGTGGACGCACATAGGTGTGTGTAAAACGAAACAAGTGCAACAGAACACGCGCTTCAAAGGGATTCATCTCTAAATCGCCTATTGCATTATCAAGAATTCGGCCATTTGCGACATCAAGAGCTACAAATCTTTTTTCCGCGTAATTATTTCATCTCCCTTTGTAAGCGTGCCACCATGAACATTTAAGCGTCTCTTTCGCTGTTTTTCTTGCGCTTAAAGCTCAATCTTGTCCATCGTGTATACGTACAACGTGGCATGAAGAACTTGTCATACTCATATGCTGTATATTGGTTCATCTGAAAGAGACCGCAATATGCTAACCATAATAACTTTGTATTTATCCGGAATTAGATCGAAACTGAAGTTTGCAAACATGAGCTTTTTCCTAAGCTTAGCTAAAAGGTAGTGAACAGATACTTCAATATATTGGATAGTAGAGAAAAAATGACAGAAAACCGTTTAGATCTTTGGCCCTGCTGGAACCTACTGCAAGTGCGAAAACCTGTTATACAACATAAAATGTTTCTAATCAAATCAGTTTAAAATATTAATTGGATCCTTTTTTATGAGTGTCTGTTAGTTTGAACAATCTTGTTTTAGATTGTCCTGCTGTTTTCAACACTGGCGAGCAAACTGTCCTGGTTTCTTCCACCAACAAAACATTTCAATCAAATAGAAGGTTTACCTGCAAAAATGGAGGAGCTTTATTTTTCCAGAATGGCATAGCAGCGCTTAGCAATGTTGCAACCTGCTCCCTTGATGCAAAGTGGACTGACCAGGAAAATATCCAATGCTGGAAAGGTTGGTTTAGAACTGAGTCGTTGCTGAAGAGAAACCTCAGTTTTTGATTTTTCCGTGTTTTATTATAGTTGGGACAATGACGGGTCCATACGAGGCGTTTCGGGGGAGGGGTATAGGAAAGCGCCAAAAATCGTCACTTGATCAAATGCCGAAGATTTTATGTGACGATCCTTGGGTATCACATAAAAGTAGTTACTTTTCGAGGGACAAGAAAATGGGTGTTTTTGTTGATTGAACTACGGGATCTTTCAGGAAATCACCACAGTTTAAAATCGCCCTCTTTCATTAATGCACAAAACGTTTGAAGCTGATCAAAAAAATTGGGCCATCAATTTTCACAATCTGCACAGTAAATAACAACACTGCTTGCGTCCGACGATTTTTTCCAAGGGGGCAATAGTGGATTTTTCCAGGGACTGGCCAAAAGTATTGTTTCCAGGGGGTGTTAACAGTGGTGCAATTTAATTGTAACAACTCGAAAGTAAGAGAAAACATTTTTCTACTATGAAGTTAATAGGAAAACATCAAATTTCAGAATCCAGAGGGTCTTGGTCCCCCTCTTTCCGACGCCTATATCTACAAAATGTATTTAGGAGATATACCCTACACAGCATATTGCGCTGTAGTGTTTGACACTGTTTTGGCTATTCGTAGCAGGATCAGAAACAAATCAGTCTGAAACGTATTTCCGATCTGGTTAGAAGTCGAACGGTTCATTTTATACTAACAAGTGACAACTGAAGTCCCACGATAGGGGTGAAGTAAATTGGTGAATGACGATCATGTTTCCAGACAAGTTTAGTTTCGTTCAACTGTTCTTTTAAATTTTCAGTTGCACGACATGAACAATGCGACGCTTATCTCTGCAAAATCTGTCCAAAATACATGGCCATTTGCCTGCATAAGCTGCCGAAGAGTTGCTAGAATCCTGCATCAATAACGACTTTTCCATATTGCATATTTTCACTATTGCCTTTAAATGCTGTCATCAGATAGAAATCAACTGCTACCAAAATGACCAATTTTGCACAACCCAGCGGAAAATCGTGAACAGTGCTGTGTTAGCGAAAACTATTGCGTTTACAATTGCCTTTGCAAAGCTGGGGATTTTTAAGGCGGAAAAGAAATAAGGGAACAATAGCATTATGACGAAATAATAGCACTTTTTCATATTATTCCATAATAGATGCTGGGTAAAATGCTGCAGTTCAACGAAGTTAAGCGCTGTTTAGTTTAAAATGAGGGTGTGAAAGGTTCGCAAGGGGGGCGAATGTATATGGCAGCGACATGTTAAAAAGTAGTAAATGCATTAGTTTTTATCATTGGTAAATTTATTATTATTTCACTCTAAACGCCATAACCAAAACAAAGCGAACAAGTCAAAATCTCGGAACAAACTCGGGTGTGAAGCCGATTTGTGATGCACATTGTCTTCAACAAAGCCTGGATTGAATTCGCTATCGTCCAAAAAACAGGTGCATCCTTCCCGTCAAGTAGGATAATGGCAAACAAATTGTGGTTCTGTTTTCAGTGTTTGATTTTTAGGTTAGGTGAAGCGCAAGTAACAATGATTATCGCCACAAGGGTCGCTACTGTAAAAAAGAACCTGTGGTTTAGAGAATCTTTTAATTTCTGTTCCTAACTGATGGCTCAACAAAGGGACGCATTTTTATCAAAGGGGTGCCATTCAATGGAGGCAAACTGCACTCCCTGGATCCGCCGCGTAGCTGCAGATGTTGTCAAACGAGTTTTCAATTTAACAGTCGACGAATTGTGCAGTGCAATACACGAAATGCATAAATGCATACTTTTGGTGTAGTAAAAATTAAATATCGACCACCTTTCCGATACGATCATTCGCATTATCAATGAAATCTATTAAAACAATCTCTTTTGCATAGAAATACCTTTAACACCAATGTCCGGATTAAAGTTGAAATATGTTTGAAATAGCCAAAATGGCACTTTGTACCTAAACCGTGATGTTACAACCTGATCTATATTTTGGGACGAGAAACATACCTTTTCTACAAACAATCGTTTTTTAACAGACAAATCGTTTTTTAGAAAATGCAATTGCAAGCATACTTCCTTCTGCGCTATTCTAAAATTCAAATGAAAATACACTGTCAGTTGTTATTACATTTTGTATTTTGTTTATCGCGGATTCAATTCAAGAGTTATTTTATTTTCAGCCCCAACTGTTGCACTGAAAAACACAATGTCAACGTCTCGCATAACCGGGAAAGAAAATGCTATTGTAAACATTACCTGTTCTGCTGTTGGGGGATATCCTCGAATTACGCAATACAACTTATCAATATTCAACCAATCATTTGTTCAGGTATGTTCATCGTTAACTTCTGAGTACTGTAAATTATATATTCATCTCCAAAAAGGATGTCAAATACTTCTATGTTTTTCAACGCCATAAAATATACAAATCCACTTAATATACCAGCAATTTACGATGAAAACGTCAGAAAAATGCTAAAAACGTGACATCGCAACAATGTCGCTTATTTGTTGATTTAGAACACAGGAAACTTTTCCATTGAATTAAACCGCGAGTGGAATGGCAAATATGCAAGCTGCTTTGCAATTACCCCATACACTGTTCTTCGCGGTGGAGGAGTTTCCAGTGCTCTCCCGATCAATGTACTGTGTAAGTTTTAAATAAGAAAACCAACCTTACTTTGCTAAAAAATATGGATGTCTTGAATGCACACATGATAAAATTTTTTTGTAAATGGTTTAGAAACAAACAGTTAACTGCACCGTTTATACTTGTGCACTAAATCTTTGGTTACGTTACTAACAGTATCTACATTATTACTTGCACATTACACGAAATTACGTGGTGCTTGGACTGGTTAACTCATTTTTAAGGCAATTCCCTTAGAAGAAGAAACTGTGAAACCGAAATTGTAACGGGCAGTAGGTCGCATTTCATTCTTCTTAGCATGCAGTAACGCGGACAGGTGTAGTGCAAAACGGTTATTAAACAAAAAACAATGCAGGTATGAGGAATTTCCCAATTGGAACAACATCATTTTGATCTAATTGCACTACAATATTTACCACATTCTAATGCACGTGCTAGATCAGGGGTATCCAAACATTTCTGTCTCAATGCCCCGTGAACTGTTTCACAGCGGTTGGAGGGCCGAAAATAAAATCCCAATCCAAAACAATGGAATGTCAAAACATGAATATTGTTCAAAAACAAAATAATATTTGTTCAAAGGAATGGTGAAAGTGCATAGTGGGAAAGTCTGGCTTCAGATGGGATGTACCTCATATTAACACACACCTGGGATGGCTCCAGCATATCACCTAAGTCTAGGCCAGCCTTCAGCGCAGTAAATGCTTAGAGAAATGACATTTCCGCGGCCTTCCTACGTAATGTCATTGTTTCGAGATAAGTTACAAATTACCAAGTTGACAGATTTTGTATATATGTTATCATTTTCATTATTGATAAAGCTTTATTGCTGGCCGGATGAAATGGCCTCGCGGGCCGAATATGGAGCGCGGGCCGTAGTTTCAAAAGCGGAGATCGCTGTGTTAGATCAAAAATCTCATGGAGCTGTTTCTACAAAGAAAATTTTCCTGGGTAACGTTTCTGAAACTGAGTAACTTGCAGTCGTCAATCAAAACATTTTACAGATCCACCGCATAGAATAAAAGATGAAACAACAACATGCCGCCTGTGGTCAGCAGGACAAACTGGATCTTGTACCATTGCCTTCGGTTCAAACTCTGAAAACCATAGTGTATCAGTTATGAATAAAGGTAAATTTCTAAATAAATGCAAAGCATAAACATATCAATGTGTTCCTAATAGTAGCGTTGTTTCAGGTCTTGACGTAACCAGCAAGTTTCATGTCGATTTTGTCAAAAACAGATCGAATTTACTTACTGCAATTCTGACAATGAAGCAGGTATTGCAAATTTACTGACGCTCGCAACGTTTCCATAATACTGTTTTGTTCACTTTGATTCCTGCAGTGAAGCAAATGCAGTTTTTATAGACTATTAATTTCTTTCAAAACCCGATCAATGTTTGCCATTGCGCCTCAAAGGTTTGTTGTCATTGGTTTACTTGTCATCACGTCAGTAACGTCGATTTTTGTTTTCATGCCACCCACCCAAGTTAGACTTTGGAACACGGTTTGAACAACCAACGTCGGTTTTACATGTTTTCACTAAGCGCATGTCTGCAAAACCTAGTTTAGGTAAACCGCTACAAGTTTTTAAGAGATGCACGTTGCCTAAAATTGAGAAAGTAGCCTTCATGGGCGTAACGAGTGGGTGGCAAGAGGGAGACACTTCCCCTAGCACCAAACAGTGGCGATTCTAGAATGAAAAACTGGGGGGGGCACTGCGTGGCTAAGGAAAGAGCAGGGGGTCCAACATAAATGTCTTTCTTGCATGGTGATTTTCCGTTGTAATGAAGATTGATTTGCTATGATTAACCCTATCAAACCCCACATAGGCTTGTCAATATCGTCAGAACCGTCGCCAGAAAGTCTTCATACCGTTTAAATTTTCCTAGCTGAACGTTATCTGTTGTATATGTCAATCAAACGAAGTTGAACGTGAAATTAAGCACAAACCCGGGGGCCATAGCCCACCCCGACCCTTCCTCAGAACTGCCACTTGCACCAAATCAATGTGGGCGCGCCGAAAACTCCCAATAATGACGCAAGCACTTTCTTAATAAAGTACATTTTCTTCCGGAAGACCTCAGGTTCGAACAACGGGGGCGCCAAACTTGCTTCTTGCCCCGGGCGCCATCTAACCTCGTTACGCCACTGGTGGCCCGTCAGTTGTTGCGTAAATTTTGGATCAAGTTCGATTGGGATTAGTTCACGTATCACGCTTGTAAAGTGATCGCAATTTCATGCTACGTAGATTATGTCAAGTACTTGACATAGATTTCTTTCTTATCTCCGTTGCAGTAAGAGCGAGGCGGCTATGCGATAATTTTTTTTTTATTTCCAGATTTCCCAGAATGATGGTGGTGTTTACACATTACTTGTTACTTCAAGTCAGTTTCCTGGAAAGAATGCAACAGCCATGTTCAAAATATCTACAATTGAAGCAAAAACAACCTCTACATCCGCTTTAATTGCTGGAATTTGTGGTGCTGGAATAGTTGGACTGATTCTTGTTGCTGTGCTAGTTATTTTAATCAAACGAAAGAAGCACTTTGAGAAAGGCAAGTTGCTGCACTTAAAATTCGGCTTGCTTACTTTAAATTAAATATTCCCATTGAAACTATAGAACAAATTGTTTCACAATTAAACTCAGAATAATGCGATATTTTATACATACGCATAACTCAAGTCACTTCTGCGTACTATTTAACGGGCATGGAGCATACTGATTTGCAATGTTTGCGTTAGTTGCATTGGGTTTATCTGGTTTGCAAAACGTACAAGAAATCACTATAAAGACGCCAGGTGACGGAAAAAAGCCGGAAGCTTATATGCAAATTTTTTTTTAAGTCATGCATTTACTTTGTTGAGGTTGAAGATTCATGATTATTTTATCTCTGATCAAATGAAAATACAAATCATATGAATTGTGTTTAGTTACGTCTGTTGTTTTGCAAATAACGAAGAGGGTATTATGTTTTTCTGTAACTCAAACATTCATAGTGCATTTTGTCTGCTTCATTTCAAACTTTCCTTTTGAGTATGTCCACACCGGTAGTAGAACTGGCTCGAACTGGTAACAAAATCAATACATAATCATGCAACACTGTGCTGATATTTTCATGCGAAGTTAACTTGCTGTTGTATAGGATGTTTAAAGCGATATTCAAAACCACAGTGTAACGATATGCTTTGAAAAAGCACCATGTCTAAGATGCATTAGTAACGTGATTTCACTTGCGTTTATCAGTTTATGTTCTAAGTGTTCTCTATCAGCTAGTTGACAGTCACTCAACATAATGTCTTCATCTTGCGCAAACTAATGTAAAATAACAACGTTTTTTATAACGAAATTCTTGAAATTAACAAATCATTAAAATCTACCCAATCTTGTTTAGCGTTGTTGTCGAGTACTTCAAAAATTTTCAACCAGAAGAAGGAAAACGTCTATGCATTTCAAAGTAGTCAATAGTCTCAATACCAACCACTTTGATAGTTTGGTTTGATCTAAAAAATTTTGATCTTTTAGCATTTTCTTCTTCAGTATAAAACAGCTGTGGTCAGCATTTTTTCAACAAGCGTGTTCAATTTAGAAAAATAAATTTAAACTTTTAAAATAATTGACAGACATATATCACTGTCTTTTGTTATTGGAACCAAACATAACTAAAATCTTTGCATAATACTCTTCGTATCCCCTGAGGTGCATCGAAGTTGTTGTTTTTAGGTGGAGCTTACCTCCACTCTGTTTCACCATAACATTAGTACCTTCAAAGATATGCTGTTTGTTCTAGTCGTTTAATTGATATCAAATCTTTTGAAGGCAACAAGCAAGAAGTTGAAAATGTTATTTATGATGCCAATGTAACTCGTCAGACGGAAAACATTTATGCTACTGCAGATGACAACGCGGAAAATTTTCAGGAAAGTAAGTTTTATCAACAAACTTGTGTGGGAATCCTTTACTTGATCAAAGTTCCAATGTTTCCATTGCGATCGTCACCGTATGACTTCGGTAAATCCCATCCAATTCCTGATTGTCTGTAAGATGATTTGCAATTCTTTCAAGTAAGAAATGAAACCATTTGATTTGTCAGAATTTAAAAAGCTTCTTGAAATGACAGACCCCTTACACATGATTGATTTTTGAAAAATAACTGAGATTCGGACATGAGGAAAATGGCATTCTGAGCCAACTGAGTCTGATTATAAGCAGACTGTGATAACTATCATACACACCAGTATTCAAAGATTTTCCAAAGAGAAAACAAACTTTTGGCAATTAGAACACCTAGCATCAAAGTGTGTCAAAAACCAAACAAAAGCATGAATCCCATAAGTCGGGAAAATGTTTATTTATTATTTGAAATATATCTCCAAGCTATTATACTCAGGCCCAAGTGGTTTCCAGGGGCCTCAGCTGCACAGCTCTTCATTCTAGAATGGATAGTAGAACGATTAGCATCGGAATGAAAATTGTCTTCAACGTGATTCAAGACTTTTTGCAATTGTCATGGATAAAAAAGATAACTGTAACAGAACAACGATTTCTACCAATGGTATTTTGAGGGTTCGTCAAATCCTATAAAAGCATACTGAAACACACTACATGAAAACCTAAATGAAAATAACAAGTAGATTCAATAACAGCAGACAATACTATTTTAGAGTTTATATTCTTAATTAGTGTATAGATCAATCACACACTGTTCCAATACCTCATACATTTTTACAGCGGCTCTACCTCACACATTCCACAGTAAACTGATCGAAGTCTTGTCTTACTGGCGAAACCTAGTATGTACAGTTGGTTCAAAACACGCCACCAAAATTGGCAGGTTTATTTCGATTCCCTTTTCTCTAACCAAATAATCGGTCAAGCCGTTGACTGGACATAACAAACATAACTTGCGACCTGACCTGCCTCGTGCTGGACGTGACGGGTGCAAGAGAACGATTTACGCGCGGTGCTGCCGTGGACTCACCACCAGTCCAGAATTCACTGCGAAAGCAGCCGCGTTGTCCACGGAAAAAGCAAACGTAGATGGGCGCCGCAGGTCACGCGTGACACTCCAAAGATGTATAAATGAAATTGACCTGAACTGAAGCAGCTCTGTTGAAAACAAAAACGATTCATCCAAAACTCCTGCGAACTACGATTGTGTAGTAAAACTAAATTTGTAAAGTTTTTGACATAGCTTCTGGCTATGCCCGAACAGATTGCCATACTGAAGCCTTGTCGTTGGATACTGTCAAACATGACCCGAAAATCGTTATTAATTTGATCTTTGATTTGATTGTGATGCCGGCAGTTGGCGGCGGTCGATGCTTGAAATTTGTTTCTTGACGGTGCGGTTCAGGTGAACGCTCTTACCCAAGGACTTACGGTGATTTACCGCAATTCACTCAGTGGCCGTGGATCGATCACCCAACCTTCCATTTGAGTGGCGGACCTTTCCACTGACCTACCACCGCCACAGATTGAAATAGTTTACACACTTGTGTATGTTGCAAATATATGAAAGACGCTCTTGACAATCGTTCGAAATGTTTTGTGAGTTTAACAAAACATATACATTTCAAAGGTCACAAGCAAGAAAATAAAAATCCCATTTACACTACATATTTAGAACCTGATCAAGAAACAAAATCAAAAGTCATATCAGTGTATGTGGATGAAGCCAATTGTAAATGTAATTGGAATTATTTCTGACAGAATTTTGCTCCTAACATGAATTTGTGTTTAGCCCGTCGTCCACAACCCAAATTAAAGCAAGCAAAATTGTTCATATAACAATCGAGCAACTTATCAACTAGGAGACACGTCAAATCGCCTTGAAGTAATGTCTATGCACCTGCAAATGACATATGGCGCAACTTTCAGCTTATCAAATCAATTTTCGTCTAGTTTTTGCCAATGTTCTTGTTAAGAGTGTGGTATAAACTCCATTTGTAAAATCTCATAAAATGTAAGTTCAGATGGGCAATAAAATGTTAAAGTCACGCCCAATATGTGATTTCAATTTGTGAAGAAATTTCCCACAAGAATGTTAACAATTATTTATTTTGGGATGGTGAAAAGGTTTTGTGTAGCAAAGTGACATCTGCTAGTTGTTACCTACGTATTGGATTGGAGCAATACAAAAGCTTCCCTCGGCCTAAATATTTGCATTTATAAACGTCTCATAGACCTGGAAAGGTTTTTAGCTGCAAAACATTTTAAGTTGCACAAATTGTTTATTTGGTGCAAATAGAAATCTGGAAGCAATTATTCTAAAACACAAGTGCTGCGATCATTTACAAAAAATTTAATTGAGCACAAAAATGTGCAGAATATTTGCTGCACTCTCTAAAAACAAAAGCAGAAGAATGCTTCATTATAACGTTTTCATGATGTTCGAAGTAGTAAAAGGCTACTATTTTCTGGTACATCAATGCAGATAATCTTGGAAAAGAAGAAAAGTTGAATGCTATCTACAATTCCTTCGATGTTGATGAAGCTGATAAAAGATAATGACAAGACAATGAAAGAATCATGGTTGCCAACAGTGTTATTGTTTGATGAGTTTTGCGTATTATACTGTAGTTGGTTAAATCTGCAAAAAAGCATGGCAACTTAAAGCGATCACTGCAGATGCATTACGGAAAGAGTTAAAACAAGCCTCTTTTGATAATTTTTGTGGAGATTATTACATGCATAGCTTTCGCTTAGTGAAAACAGATAGAGGCATATTACAACTTCGAAAAGATGATTGTGCTCTAGTTGAAGAAAAGATAAGTTAGAATGCGTGGTCCGTTATTTTACTCAATGCAGCGCAACGTATTGATTAGAAATTAATGATCGATGCTGCTGTTGCGTAACTGTTTTGAGAAGACACTGACAGTATTGATAGAAACTATTCGCAGAAGAGCGAAGAACTTTCACAGGAAACATTGTAAATGTTAAGAAAAATTGCGTGAACGGCGTTAAGAAAAATGTTAAGAAAAATTGCGTGAAAAATTACGTGAAAAATTGCGTGAACGTGAAAAATTGCGTGATAATTTTGCAAACCAACTGTGATTTTTTGAAAACCAAGCTCTGGCGTCCTACACATTGGCTATGTATTGTGAAAATTGTTTCAAACCATTTTTTAGTATTTCACAATCTCCTGAAATTATGTTTTTATCTTGCTTGTTTTATTGCCATGCTTTGAGAAAAACGTTATTGCAAGCAACTGTGTTTTTCTGTTTTTCCATTTGCTTGCACTGCGAAATTTACATTTGAAATCCACAGAGGTGTCACAAGTCATATGCTTTCCTATCTACTCTATTCCAAGTTGCTAAAAGTTATGAAAGCACAGCATGGCAGGCAGTTTCCTCAAATACAATGCTACTCTATTTCCACTTCCATGCAACGCAAGTGTGGATTTTCAATATATGTTGTTGTGGTGTCGAGTCACAGGCAACCAACAGTGCGTGGAAACCGTTTCCTTGCAAAAAATTGAAGTGGGAAGAATGCAATTTGTGCTTCACTTTAAGAGAAACATTTGCTACAATATTTTCGCTACTTGTTTACGATATGGCCAACCGTGTGTTTGCACGTATTGTGAATCGTTGCGTTTTCTGGTTTTTGCGCATGGCAATGTGGCGTATTTGCTTTTTGGCATATATATGTTTGAAATTTGCAGCCATTTTTACAATCAGATGCATTGGTTCGCCCTTTTTTACTCCGTTACCTCTATGTCAATACTTTAAATCCACTCCAACTGAACACAAATGAAATCTGACTTAGGGGTTCCTTGAGGTCTTAATTTGAGTTGCCACTATAACACGCTGTCAGCTTTTTTCCCTTTCAGCTAAATTACGGTCGGTGGTAGATGATTTGTCATTTAGGTGATGGTTGCAAAGATATTATTTAAGACGTTGTACTGTTTATTTAAAATCACTTTCGTTGTCATGTGGTGAGATACATTGAATTTATATTAAATATTTGTACTTTTAAGTGAAACAACCGGTTTTCATTGTCATTTAATTTTGACAAGCTGCGCAAAATGTCAAAATGTGAAACCATCGATTTCAAAAGACCAATTATAAATGCGGAGAACAATTTTATAACAACAAAAATTAAACATGACTTAAGCACACTAGCAATTGAAGCGGTCTATAATTATATTAGGCATTAGAGTCCTGCGCGGGTTGCGGGTGCCCGCATTTGCTGGGCGGGTGCGGGTTGAACTTGCTGCGGGGCGGGAGCGGGTCGTACTTGGTGCGGGTGCGGGCGCGGGTTGAGAAATTCTTTGTGCGCGTAACTGTGTTGAGCCAAAGCACATGAATTTAATCAGCTCAAAAGTCACAAAGCACGTCACATAGCTCTTACAGAATTAAAAAATCCCCTGTTGTGCAAAAAACTTCACTGTTTTGACAATGGTCAGACTCTAGCACCTTTTTTCTCTTTCTTTTCGCAGTATCATGTGGTATGGACAGCCTTTTTTTGTCTTTTTAGAGAATGAATTATTCATGAGTTAACAAATGCAGGTTTCAACATTCTCAGTTGCTACGTCAAACAAGACAACTTATCTAGAATGATACGTGGGCTTCATCATAACAGATGATGCTAAAAAACTAAGTGTATCTTTTTTTTCAAAGTGCCTTGTAATGATTGGATAAAGACGTCATTTTTGTAAGGTCACTTAATTCCACCCACACACGTACAGTGTACATCACAGCCCATAGGTGTAGAAGCAGGCAAATTTTGGTGCGTGCGAAGGATTTTTGCCCAAATTTCCTCAAATTCGCCCGAAAAAAAGTCCAAAAATGACCTAAAAATCTACTGCATTTAATTTCATTTTGGGCGCATTTTTTTCAAATCAAAACACATCGAGCATCGTTTTTCCCAAGTTTCATCTCAGAGACTGATAAGTTTTGTAGAAGCATTACTCTAAACTTGGTTCAAGTAAGCACAAAGAATCATGCATCTGAGTGTAAGTTTGCAACGTTTTTCCAGGAGATCTTGCCCCGGAACCTTTCCAGAAAAATCATGCCTTCACACACTAAGCACTGTTGGGGGGTATAATCATTTTTTTTAATTTTGCAAAATGGTAATTGAGACGAAAAAGCTTAAGAACCACTGTACTAGACTGATCATCACTAGCCTGATTTAGGGTTAGATACGGTATTGTAAAAACATTTAGAGACCAGCAAATGCCAACACGTATCATTTCAAAACAGCAGACGTGTTAAAACCTGTTAAAACCAACACGTACCATTTCAAAACAGCAGACGTGAATTAAATTCACCCTTCCATCATCCAACCAACGCAGGCGTTACAGCGACAGCAAAACCTAAAAGCGGGGCCACACGTTCCGTTTCAGTACTGAGAACCGTCAGTATCAGAGGCTTCAATACACATGTATCCACAGCCGTCAGAACAGAAGGGTTTTCCCCCGTGCGCACTGGATACAACGATGCGAAATACGAACGCCACCATAGCAACCATGCCGCGTGTTCACATCACAACCAGGCTGCTTGCTGGAATTATATTGTTCTTTCCTCATACATTGCGATTTAAATTTTGTGTTGTTACAAGTTGATCTCAAAACCACGCCATTTTAGTGTTTCTCGTGATCTTGCTGAAGAACGAACAACCTGCTGTGGATTTATTATTGGTTGATTGTTTCATATGACTCAGACAACAAGCAGAAGCACCATAAAAGCCATCGCAAGCAGTAAACCAACCATTAGCATACATTAGATCAAATTAAAACACAATGGCACAATAGCTGATCAGTGTAAACAAAGAGGGGCGCTGTATCATATAGGATTGGCGAAAGACCGTGGCTGTCATCTAGTGAACCAATCCCGTTTATCACTTTTTGACAGGTGTTGAGAAACAACAGTTGGACATCAAATAAGCATAATGAAAAGAAAAACAAAAAACGAATGAACGTAGAACATGGTGAAGAAAATGTACAGGTGAAACCGCATGCCTATGCACAGATGAGTGGATCGAATTTAAGTGAAGGTTTTGGTGTGGTTAGAATATTTTTTTTAGCAATATAAAAAAATTAAATAGTGATAAAAATGTTACAAAAACTAATTAATGAGGTACAAAAAAAAGCAAAACAGAAAAAAACAAAAGGTGAACTTATATGCCGAAAAGCATAGAATGTGCACACAGAAAATACGAAAAATTAAATTTACACAAAAAATAAGCAGAGTTACAGAATACTAGAAAAACACAGTATTTCGTTCTGGACAAGCGAAACGTTGCTGAAATTTATAATTGTTTTCTTAAGTTTCCATTTGAAGGTAAAAGTGGTTGAAAATTTGATATCGTCTGGTATTGAAAACCATACTTTTTGACAATGAATTTAAGTGAACATTTTCCTGAGGAAGAGTTAACTCTAGGTAAAAACAGGTGTTTAGAGGTTGCTAGCGTTGTGGAATGATAATGAATTGTGGAACAAAATATTCATCAAAATGATTTGGAAGCAGTTTGTTATGATAAGAGTGCATGAATTTGACTACTGAAAAGCTATATTTTGGGAAGGCGTAAAATGTTCAAGTTCTGGAAATGTTCTAGTGATCCCGTATTAGTTGGATTTATTGTTTTCATAGCTTTATTTTGGAGCTTATTGAGATGTTGAGTGGTTGCATTTGAAGCACGTCCCCAATTGAGGATTGAGTAAGGAAGGAAGGGATGGATTAATCAGTTATAGACAACTTTCAATACAGGTGTGTAATTTCCTGACGCTCAAATTCAGGCCCACATCAAGAGAACCATAAAATTCGATTAATGCACGTTCCAACTTTATTATCACAAGCCCACAAAACGAGGCTCACAAATTGTTGCTCACAAAACGTGGCCAACAAACTTGTCAACAAAACGTGATAAAACGAAATTATGAAAAAATTATGATGTTGGGTCGTGGGTCTCCATTTTGGCAGCATTTCTGCTGCCGCGCCCTGAGAAGGCCGTTTTATGACCCACCCCATGCCGATCACATCTAGTGCGGGTAGCAGTGGTTGCTCTCATGTTGACAGGTTTGGTTGAAATTTCAAGCAATGCCGTACTGGAGGGCTACGTGAAGGCACCTGTCATCCTCCTATATTTGTTTGACACGGATAATCGCATATTCCGGTTAAACGCATAAATAGGCTTGGCAAATCGGCTATGCGATTGACCGGATTCGCCTGTAGAATGAAGGAAAAATAAATCATCACGATGAGGTTCATGAAAACCGCTTCTCATCGTAATTGCACTCTCAAGCGACTTTAATAGAATTTGAACAGCTTCTACAGGGCAGGAAATGGGAGTTAGTTTTTACATTGCAAAACCACTTTGTTGATTTCAGTCACGATCATTAACCAGTCTGTTCTCTGCAGTACAATAAAAACGAGTATCAAATACGATGATTTACAGCACTTTGTAAGTAGAAATCTATGAACACTAGGTAGGCTACTGCAATATACACAAAATTGGCAATTCACATAATTGCAACTGTAACCTATTCCACAAACTTTTATGCCAAATTTTATACTACTCAATGTGTTTATTATGAACTGAGGAAATCATAGCCATATGCCTGGGATACCAAGTTCTCAAAGTGTAGCCCATACTGAGGTCATCCACTTCCAATATTAGGCTACATATTTTGCACAGACGTTGAATCACTCTACTATACCACGGTGTAATGAAAACCTATTAAATCAGTATTGGGTTAATAGTCCTTCAGCCCAATATCTGATGTCTTGTAACCTACCGAATATTCTTCCAATTTGCTCAACCGATTCAATTTTGCTGATTGTTTCCCTAACTAGGTGTAGTTAGCCTATGTGCCGGTAGGTAGATGGTGCCACATGTAAATAAATGGTCACCGCTAGATGGTGCCCATAAGTCACAAGTCACTGTGATAGTCACCACAAGCGAATTATCGTAGTTCACTAACCCCTGTATAATGATAGTGCAACCTAGTAGTAGTAGAGTGAACTCGTCGAGGGAGCTCTGTTGCTGCTGGTTGCTTTCCTGTTAGTTGATGCCCCGAATTGCCATCTTTCTCTTGTGCTTGCCTCAGTAGTTCAAGGCGATGCAGTCAACTGTAACATATACAAGGTTCCTGAAAATCGTAGAAGGTGCACGGTGAAAAAGTTTAACTCTGGAATAATATCGTGGGTCTGCCAGACCGGGTCAAATGAGGTCATTCACGTGAAACTACGGAAGCGGAAGTCGGTGCGCTTTGAACTCTTCAGTAGCTTCATGTTTTTGTGTGAATAGTAATAGGTGCGATTGCGGTCATCCACACTTTTCTAGTATTTGCACAGGGGAGCGAGTTCGGGTCTGGCAGACCCAACGATAGTATTAGTGTGAGGTGACGGGTCACGTTGACCCCACGTTATGCTTAAAGGACGTTTTGCCTGTAAAAAGCTGAAACTCAGTCAGTGCATGCTTCTACGGTCTTTTTAGCAGTATACCAACGGAGAAGTTCCTCACGCCCGTAATTTTTTTTATGAGTAATTTAGTTCAGGACTACATGACACCTTCGCTATATCAGGCATATATGACACTTTCGGAACCCTACTTACTTTTTGGTCAAAAGTCTGAACAGAGTCACGTATGTCTGTCATTCCTTGTAAGTAAAATATGAGCTCGGACGCTTCTTCTCCAAAATGCGTGCGATGAAGTCTGAATCTCACTTTGCTTTTAATGTCTATATTTCAGATCCTGCGCATTTTCGACGTTTGCTTCAAAACATTTAGTTTGAGTTCTCACTTCAGGATGATGCCTTTTGGAGCTAAAAATTGTAAAAGCGTTACGAAAGTTCCATGATTGTTGCATGTTTCAGGACATTCTGCGATGGCTCAGGGGCGTAACGAGGCTAGATGGCGCCCGGGGCAAGAAAAAAGTCTGGTGCTCCCGTGTTCGAACCCGAGGTCTTTCAGAAGCAAAAGCACCGCATTGAAGTAAGTACTAAGGAATTTTTGGCGCCCTCCGCAGACATTCGGCGCCCGGGGAATTGTGCCCCCTTTCTCCCTCGTTACGCCCCTGCATTGGCTGTAGCGATTTCACAGATTTTGATTATAAAAATGACAGCTTTATCAAAAACGGGTTGCACTTTCACAAAAACTGAAGAATTTCGTGGAGGCGAGCTCAGATTTTGATTCTATCGCTGTCAAAGCTGATGTGACGATGCATTTGCTATGCGAACGTTACAGGCATAAAGCTAATCAGATTCTGAGAGTTGCTTCCTTGAGTGACGCAGTGGTGGACAAGGAAATGTGCAAGATAATAACAAAGGTTGCTTCATAAAGCAAGCAGATTCATAAGCTTTCGCAAAAAACGTACGATTGCTGTAATTTAGTTTTTTTGCCTCATTGATTGTGGTTTGAAGAATCCGTTGAAGACATTTGATTCGAATTGTTTCCATGGTTTTAATCGAATCACAGGCTTACCGTTTGATTTTTCATTTCTGTCGACAAGTCTTTTGTAGTTTGACTTTGATGCGCGCCAGGACATTTTAAGACACCGCATCTATTTTATCTAAATACTAAGTTGGTTGTAAAGTAGCCTAATGTTTTAGTGTATTTTGGTGGTGGTTGTGGAGCGAGATTTAACTGCATTTTAAGAGACCGTTTTGATCTCTCTAGACAGCTTTAAAACACGCCTACCAAAACGGTGGCCTTCTTTGCAGTTTAATTGCCATGCACTCTAAACCCACTTTGAATCTGGCGGGTAGTGCTTCATGAGGTCTTCATAGGCATATCACTTCTGAGAAAGACTTAAACGCTTGCTAGCACTGATGGCAAAATGTTGGAAGCAAGCTAATTTGTGCTGTAGCCTGTGTTACGAAGGAGAAAAAGAATTTAATCATCCATAAGATTTGTAGGTTGTGAACCTCGTGGTAACTATGAAGTAAGCAACGCCCTTTCTTTTTGTTGCCTGTGACGTAATGCATTGATTGCAATATTGAAACTTCCTTTCTTATCACACCGCGTTCTCTTTGATTCTCATGTCGGTTAAATTTGCGAGCAACAACTACCACAGCTAATTTTGTTTACTATCCAAACAAATCTGACCTGTTTCTGCATGTTGCCCACACCAGTTTCGCTTTTCTTGTTTGCTCACTGTTTGGTGTGTTAACTTGTGGAAAAATCAGAAGCCATTCGCACCACGCGGATTATGCAATGACCAGGAAATTGTCTGCTTCCTTTCATTAGCCTCAATGCTAAACTGAGGTGGACTTTCTTCTTGAAACACGCGTCATAAGAATTTTTCAAAACGTGGGATTTTATTTTACGAGTTAATCAGATATTGAAAAAGCCAAATCCCACGTTTCTCAAAAATGTTTGATGATGACATTGGAAGCTTACTATCCATTTCCACTGTACCGTTGCGACTACATGCAGCGCACGTTTGGAGGATGCAAGTATTTCAGGGTGGTGGAAAATTTACAATGAATAAATCGCTGAATTTCAAACGAATCGTTTCGAAACTGTCCGTCTTCTTGAAAGTTTGCATGAAATTTTTATCATGGTTTCCTTTCTTTTATCGAGCAACAGAAGCGGAATTTTCTTACAATGTGACAAGTCATAAACAAAACCCACTCCAACAGAATAATACCTACAAGTCAGAAACAAAGTGTTGTGCAACCTACACCAGCAGCACTTGGTAATATACTCATATGAATCCGACTGACGGATTGTTTTGAACATTTGCAAGTTGACAGGCAGCTCTTTCTGCTGATGCCAACGCCCCTGACACGTTGTAGCCTGTTGGAAGTGGTGTAGGATCTGTGGGGGGAGCGCACCCGCATATTTTTGGTTTGTCAAAAGTTGAAGTCAAACGAGATGAAAACATTATGTATCAACAGCTACAGAAAAATTGTGAGGAGAAAGCTAGTCGCAAAAACGTTTTTCTGGCAAAATATCCTTTGCACCCTTAAAAACTTGCCAGCTCCTATGCCCGGTCGTTCATTCACCATGATGGTTTGTGGTAATGCCCCTGGTCGCGAAATACAGTGATGAAGAGTTTCTTAAATGTTTTCCAAATTGCGCAAAATTTATTAAAACAGAGAGATTAGTTATGTGGTTGCCCATGTGTTCAATACAACATCAACTTCGCGATCACAAAATACAGTGATGAAGAGTTTATTAAATCTTTACAATTTGCACAAAAAAAATCGCACATTTTGATTATAAAAATGACAGCTTAATCAAAATTGGCTTGCCCTTTCACAAAAACTGAAGAATTTCGTGAATGCAAGCTCAGATTTTTATTCTATTACTACCAAAGCTGATGTGATTGTGCATTTGCTATGCGAACGTTACATGCATAAAGCTAATCAGATTCTGAGAGTTGCTCCCTTGAGTGACACAGTGGTGGACAAGCAAATGTGCAAGATATGACAAAGGCTGCTTCACAAAGCAAGCAGATTCATAAGCTTTCTCAAAAAACGTACGATTGCTGAAATTTAGTTTTTTGCCTCATTGATTGTTCTTAGAGCCGTAATCATGACTGCCTGGCCACTGGAGGGCCGGATACAGTGCGATTTAGGTAGCCTATGCAAAAATCGGTTGTTAAAATATATTGCAGTGCAATAATAACAATAAAATCTCAGCATTTGTTTACATTTTCATAGCGCTGCTAGAAGCTAAGTGCTGCTGCGGTAGACAAGTCAAAAACGACGGGCAGCAACCAATGCTGTTGCGCTTCTGTCCACAATCGGAAACGTGGTGCTTGAATAAAATTTGCAAGGTATTTGTGGGAACGGATACGGTCCGCGGGTTGTAGGTTTGCCATCCCTGTTTTAGCGGATATTGGCATAAAAATAAAGACAACATTTTCTCTTATTTCATCTCACTTAACAATGGGTTAATCAGAGAACTTTGCAAATAGTCTTTCTTAACAGTACTTTCTTCCACTTCTGCAGCAAAGCCTGAGCTGTGGATGTGTATAAATTTGAATTTACAAAAGCGAACAGTTATAATCTGTGTGAGCAATTACAGTGGTCAATGGTTCAATGGTTGGCCTCCACGTATCAACGTCAAATGTCACATAACTTCTGAGTCATACCTTTACATTTTTTTCTGCTTACATAAAACCATATCGAAGACAACAAAATAAAAAGTCAGCGAAGATGAAATAACACAATTACATTAATACAGTGAGCTTCAGGTTAGAAACAATTTGAAAACTTAAATAATTTACATAAATCAGAGCAACAGTGTCAGGCGGTCGACGAAACAAGTTACGCGCGTACAGCCTGTAAAAAACGCGTCATGATTGTGTGAACCGTGTCATGAATGTGTGAACTGTGTCATGATTGTGTGAACTGTGTCATGATCGTGACTACACTATTACGAAGTAGCATCAGAAGCACGCAGATTTCACATAAATTCACGGTTAATGATATGATGTTATAATGAAGACATGACTCTTTCAACGACCATCATCACCTGTGAGAAAAAAAGATAATTAAGTTTCCTGACATTTCTAAAATCTTTTTCACGTTGCCATTTTCATTACAAATAAACAAATTTTCAACAATACTTCTAAAGTTTTCTCGAAAAACGTACCTCAAATAATGAATATCACGGCCAAAGCAAACGATACAAATGACATATTGCAAACGTTTCGATAACGAGTTATCGAAACGTTTGCTATATGTCATTTGTATCGTTTGCTTTGGCCGTGATATTCATCATAAGGCTATTCAGCGCTTCCGCTTTTCGTGTACCAAACGTACTTCAAGTCTCTCAAATCTTTTGCGGATTGACTGCCTCGTAGTGATGACCATTTTCGTATGGCGCTTCTGTGGTGCGGTGTTTGTCAGACTTCTTGGTAACTGCAAAATTTAGCAGAAAATTGAATGTCACAATAAAGAAATTACGTTCGATTGATGTTGGCTATAAAAATAATTTTATAGTAAATGCTTTTACAAAAGTTATTTTCATTTGATGTTGCGCGTTTAAATTGCATTAACCACACTATACCTTGATTCTCCACTGGATTTATCTCTGTATTTGGGTTGATCATTGTTGAATACGTTGCATTTCGCTGCTGATGTTGAACTGCAAAAGTGAAAGGTGTTTTTGTCTTATGTTGACCAATATTTTTGCAACTTTCACTTTTATTATCACAAATAACCTTAAAAACTTCCACCAATTCAAACAGGATCTGATTCTTTGCAAAACGTTCAATGAAGACTTAACCGTTAACCGCAATCAGAATAGAAGCAATGATTATAATTCAGATCAAATGAATTCATAGCTTGCAAGCATTTCGAGGTTCAACATTACGGGACTATTTTTTCACGGAGTAAACGTTTCTCATCTAATATAAAAATCTAAGGAAATCTTGAATTAAGTTGATGCTGAAATACCTTCCTCGTATTCATGAGCCTCTTTCACAGGAGGAACGTTGTTACAAACTACGCAAGGTAGTTCATACTCATCACCACTGTCTTGTTTTCTTCCAGCAGGATGATCGTAATCAATTACATTTGTGCTGTAATCGCCCCATGTCTGCTCTTCACGGCTGGCGTGTTCAATCATTCCAAAGACATGCTCTTTCATAAAATGCGTTTAAGTAAGCCCTATCAACATTCATTTGCTTTGTTCACATTATATTAAATAATAAGTTATGGCGTCCGTGGATTAGTAATAGTTCTTTGTCTACTGCATGAGGATAGCCTACTTGGAAAGACGGCCAAACAGACGTGTGGGAGCAGGCTGGGCCCAGGGTGTGAAAACAGAAGCAATGCAAAAAATAAGAATATCTCTAACTCACTGGCGGTCGTAATTCACAAAAATAAGCAAAATGCGGCCGACAATAGTGAAAAGGTTGTGCAATCCTGGCCAAGACGGGCAGACATGAAATCATTTTGCAGCGAATAAGCTGCAGCGCCCTTCTTAGTTATCTTTGAAACAAGATGCTTGCGCTGGCTTGTTTGCGTCCACCGTTTTTCTGTGTATGGTTTGTCCAACAACATTTTCTATTGCTCATTTAAATCAGGTGCCCGACTTGTTCGCCGATCTTTCCTTTGTTTCGGAGATGTTGCAAAAATATATGAAGCATTACATGATCTCCGTCCTCCGAGTGGGAACCACATGCCACAAAATTATCTGAACGGGAGTGTAACAATATTTTCCCAGATTCCAACGAGATTGACTTCACCATACCTCTGAAAGCGAACAAATTCTCTCGTAGAGCTTTTGCAACAGTACTACTAGCAACTTTACGAAGTCATGTCTGTTACAAAATAATTTTGTAGATTTTTTCATAACAGCTTCTATTTTAACTAAAAGCTTTAGGTTTGTTGTAAGCTTTACCGAAATGAACCGACTGCGCTCTGCTTTCTTCATTTTGCAATGATGCAAACTTGCACGTACGTCCATTCAAGTTACTAGTCTCAAAAAGAGGGCGGGTTTGAATTCACTATCAATTTTTTAAAAATAGGAAATCGATTTCATGTAACACTATTCAACCGTAGTCCTAAAATTGTGTTCAAATAAATAGATTCTATCGAAATAAGTACTTGAATTACAATGGTCAACAGCAAAATTTAAACTGTGATTGCAATAAGTGCCCCTAAAAGTATTTTTGACGCCGATTTCAAAAATGTCATTATTTTTTTGTAGCACATCTGTTTTTTGAGATATCTGTATGTTTTGGTTTCCAGTTACCTAACACAGGCCTATAAACAACAGAAGTTATCATTGTTTTGCATTGTGACGTAACACAGAATAATAATTGATGCAGGAGAGATACCATTTGCCAAAGTAAAGCAAGTTTGCCAACCATAACTGAGTGATTGAAATGCAAGAATCTGTTTTATTGAGTGACATATTGATATCTCTATTCACACGGGCCATATAAAACATTAAATCCCCATTGCACATTCCGCTCATTTGAATGAGTCGTATAACAATCAGGTTATTTTGAATGCTTTTGAAAAAACTAAGTTATCGTTTGCTTCGAGTATGATATATAAAATTCGAAACTTTGCACCAACTAATGCTTTAAGAATAATCTATGACTGTTTCATATGTAGTCATCTCCATTATTGCATCGTATCCTATGGAACAGCTTACGATTCTGTGCTTAAACCTCTTAATACTATCCATAAAAATGTTTTGCGCGCTCTCACATTTCGTAATTTTAAATGCCACATAACTTCTTTGTATAAACAACTAGGATTTTTTAAAATAAAAGATATATATCAATTAGAGCTATCTAAATTAATGTATAAATTTCATAACAATACATTACCACAATCATATAATAGCTTCTTTCAAAAATTACAGAAACTCATTGTCATTTCATTAGATCAGCTGCCAACCAAAATTACTTTGTTCCCAGAATTTGCTCTTCTCTGGGAAAAAGAAATCTAACTTATCAAGGAGCAGTGGTATGGTCCAGCATACCACAAGAGTTTAAAAATTTCTCATACCGTAGATACTACAAAAATTCTAAAAAGTTTCTTATCGCCCTCTATAATGCGTAACAAGCTTGACTTTTTGTAATAAACTGCGTTTTGTATTTGACTAGGACAATTTAGTATACTTTCTCATCGTTGTCAGTTCCATGATAATTGTTTATTTCAAATGAACTATTCACTATCTGTCTGTCATGTTTTTCTGCTGATACTTGGTTTTCCTCACAATTGGTGCTTAAATATTACCTGTACTACAATGCCTCTGGTCTGTACTATATCTTCATGTTGGCTAAATGAACTGTATATGAGATTGAATTTGCAGTTTATTGTTATTTGATATATCGAATATTCTTGTTTTCAACATTTGATTATAGATAATAGCCACATACTACTAGTTATAGTATTTTACACAATTTTTAGGGACACCTTGACAAGATAACCTTCGGGTTTTTCGGAGTCCCTGCACCACGTTTATTTTTTTGTTGACGTACCTACGGATTCATAATGTTTTATACTGGCGGCGAAAGCTGAATACAATACAATACAAATGCTTTTTAGTTGGCTACACTGTCAGTGGAGCTCTCAAGGTCACAAGCATGTTTGGTAATACACATAGGCATTACCAAGTACTGCTGTTTTTTTATGTTTGTGGGACAACCACACTAGGTGCTACTGCGCATCACTATGAAAAGCAACATTTGTCCACAAGAAACACGTATGTTCCTGAAGTGAGCAGTGTTCAGGAGTTCAATGTACTCCACTAGCAAACCATGATAAGTCCTGATGTCAAATCTGCATATAAAATTGAGCTTGATGAAAAATTTTGTGAAGCCAGTTGCCAAATGCAATTCCAGTAGCTTTAATTTACGTTTTTGTGCGACAGCTTTCCTGATCTGAGGAAAGCTAAATTGAAGGAATTTTGTAGGCCTATAGGTTTGCAGAGGTTTTGACAGATCAGAACTTCGAGTTAAGAATGTCCAGTTAAGAATGCGCATGAGATACAAGCTTGGAAGACATTCAGGTGGATATGTTCGATCTTTATAGGAAATATTAAGAGACTCTTTGTTTCTGAGCAGGAGCTGCAGAATTGCTTTAGCTTACATGGAGATGGTCTTGCACATACAGTATCTCTAAAGATGCATTTTCTTCATTCACACTAATGTTTTTTGGAAAACCGTGATGACATGAGTGACTACCAGGGTGAATAATGTTCAAGCTATCGAAGCAAGATACCAGGTGTTCTGAAAAGAATGAATGATGGCATCGCGTGCTGGATGTTGTCTCGTGGTGATCCAGCCACGATTTTTAAAAGAAAATTTTGTTCAATACACTTATAGAAGTTTTAAGAGTTCCACTACTAAGGCCAGGAGCCCTCTGTTCATTTGTTCAACTTGTTTTTTTGATCGTTCGTAATAAATTAACAAACTTTATATAGATTGGATTACCAGGTCATTTTTCACTTGGAAACAAAAGCTAATATATTAGCAAACAGCTGTTTATATACCCAAAAAGGCCTTTCGCTAAAACTACTAAATTTGATGTGCCATAAGAAAATGAATGCCAAATTGGGAATCAGCACCCAAATGTTATCTAAAAAGAGTTATGTCACATGCTCGTTTGAAAAAAATGTGTTTTTTTTTTGCTGGCTTGTGTTGTTGACATTTCATTGCTTTTTCCCAGGAAATGCTGGTGGTTTGGTGTCCGTTTACAAAATCACTAATGCCCAGAATTTTCAAAACTCAACCCGCAATGGCATCACAAGCAACTTTCTGCAAGGACCATACAATGCTTTCGCGTTTCACAACACGTCGTATACAACAGGTATTTTCACAATTGCTCTTTTTTTCGTTTCCTGCAAACTTATGTTTCGCACACAACTATAATAGTTTTGTGAGAAGCAGCCATCGTTGAAAGGACGGTTTCATAAAACGGAAAAAGTTTCACAGGCATGTCATGACAAAAACGCAAAGATGTAGGTTGCTGTGTGCAAAAGTCACCCTCACTTCGATAACTACTTTTCTAGTCTTTCATCAGACCACAAAAATGGAACAAGGCATGCTTCCTTGCAAAAAAAATTATATACCCAGAATCAAAACGTATCTGGGTCAATCCTCTGTTCATCGATTCCAAAATATGGTCCCATATTCCTGAAAATTTGAAGTCTATCTCTCTTGATACATTTGAAAAGCAACAAACAAACCTCCTGCTATCTTGCCAAAATTCTGGTTGATTTTCGTTTCTTATGCTTGTCACTTTTCTGTAATATTGTCAAGTGCCCCTATTTTGGCTTCAATCTTTAACTCTACATTTGCTCACCCATTTGTACATAAACACGCGTTTTCGCTCTGCGTTTTGTTATTGTAGTTTTGCTTACTTTTCCTACCTGATGTTGATTTGATGCATTTTCTTATTCTTGATTTATTGCATGTGAAACATCTTCAATAGAAATTGATTAATGCTAGCAAAAGGGCTGGCTGAGCAGTTTACCTTTGCAACCTTTAGCCAACCCTTTGTGAATCGATCAAATATCTCAGAACACATCAAGCTGCTAAACCTGAAATTTTTAATGTTTTATTCTGATCAGCATGCAGTTAACCCCGTTCTTTGGAGTTGGTCTTTTTCCTCTTGTTGCCCTTGTGTTATGTCGTGATTTGAGTCGCTCAAGGGTATGAAAAAACATTACCATTTTTTTAGAGAATAAAACAAATATGTAGCCTACAGGACAACGTGAACAAAACTCCTGCACATTTGTAACACCAGTCCGTGCATTCAAAGCTGACAAAAACTCTCTTTCAATACACGCTTCAAAACAATTCAACAGGCATGAATTAGTCTCCTAACGTAGGAGTGCGATATAAATATGATTCAACATGATTTGCGGAGGCGGATAAAAATCCTATTCCGATTCCTAGAGTTCGTAGGAATCAAACTCCACCCAAAACATCTGACACCATGCGACTCCGACTTTGCAATCCTGGTAGTTGCTTTCTTGCTTTGTATACAGTATTTTATCGCATCTGTTATTTTTATTGTTCGTGGTGTTACTTCAAAATAATGCACGATAAAAACAAAAGACTAATAAGTAAAGTGAAACTGTTGAACGGTTAACTGTGATGAATTAACAGCAAATAGCTTAAAAAAAATTTTTCTGCCCGTTTGAAAATTCTTTTAGAATATTGAGATCAGTAAAGATCAGTTAAAAAGTATTAATCATTGCTTAACTCTGAAATATATTTGCATAATGTGATTGTTCTCCTGTTACCTGCAGAACTTTCCTTCCCACCTGGATCAACCATAACAAGATCTAGAGGATACGACGCATTGGTGATTTCCAGCCTGACGAAAAATATTTTTCAACAAAGTGATATTTATATATGGTGGAAGTTAAAAAACACCTATAAATCAGAACTTCTTACCACTTCAAAGGCAACAGATAAATGCGTAAATTCTACAGCTTTTTTTGGACAGATTACGTGCTTTCGGAACAAGTCTAGTATACTTACAAAAATCGACTTCTTTTCACTCAATGTTGACCAGGAAATAACTTTGGATGACGGCCAAAATCGTTTTACACTGATGCTTCTTGTCAAAGATGGCTGATTTTGAAAACAAAAACACGTGGTGTTTTTTTGGCTCGTTTGCACTTCGAGCAAATCTCCGTCGATGGTTACTGCCTCACTAAAAGTCAATATAGTAATCAATATAGCAATTTGTTCTGTGGAAAATACTTAAATACGAAGAGCGGAAATTAAAATCATCATTATATCATTTAAATCGAACGACCATAAACATAGAATGCTATGCAAGATGTACTCTGTTGAGTGATAGATAATAGTAATTAGAACAAGGTGAAATATAAAATTTGCTTCTATTTTCCTACATCCTAAATTTTAAAAGAGCATCAGCTTTATTTGTTTCAATCCAACATTTTTTGTTTTTACTACAGTTTCATCCACAAGTAGCTTCACAGAATTTTGGTAAAATTACAGTAAGACGGAAGTCTCTTCTTACGTCGGGCCTCTTTTTATTTGCAGAAGCCAGTTCATCATCACCACTTAATATCATGCGATTTTTCCATGAAATTTATTTTGCATTTTGCCCATCTTCTCCTTAAATATGCAATAGTAAATGGTTTCGAAGCTCAGAATCAGACTGTGCTGGAAATATGTCTTTGATGTAAAACATTTTTACTAAAAAACAAACACTTTATTTTTAAGAATGCAGCTCCATTGTCGTACGGTGGATTTGGAGGTTGAAATATTGGCATTAAAATACCAGATGCAAGATAAGCCTGAGTTTTACGTGTTTTGTCACCGTTTATAAGTCGAAATCTTTTTACAATAAAATGTCGGACACAAAGGCAAGGTTGTACTCAAAAGATTTGAACGTAAAAACAGCAGTGGGCTCAACCAACAAAATACCAAAACAGTAATAAACTCTTTTCTGAGAGGTGTTCTACCTCAAAACGCACGACATGAAATCAATCTCATCTGAGCAGTTTTAGAACATTTCAAACGTTGCCGACGTACAAATAAAACAAAGAAAATTGTGATGTACTATTTTCAATAGAAAATTTATTTTGTTACTGTTGTTTTTAATATCCAGTAATACTTTGAAAATCATCAAGGCGTTAACTCAAAGTTTTTATTCTAGGCTAAAACGTTTGCGACGTATTTTCTCGATATAAATGCAATTAAAACAAGAAGTAGGCGTTGGTAATAATCTTCGTTCAGTACTCACGTTTATATCAGTTTGATGACACATAACATAATATTTCAACGTGTATCAAAGTTTTAAGAAAATCTCCAGCTTCTGTAACAAAACTATGTGTTTCCCATTATTTGCAGTATGGAAGTATCAAGCTTGATTATTTCACACTAAGCGCACATTACGCAAAATTCAAACTTAACTATTTGTCTCATTCTCTTCAGACTGTCCTGTATCCTTCAACCATGATGCACAGATCATTGCAGTTACTTCCAATGGCAACAAGTTTGGTTCCTCCGGTATGTTTCGTTGCTCAAACGGAGAGAAAATATTGTACAAAAACGGCACAATAATGCAAAACACTTCAACCACTTGTTCCGCGTACGCAACGTGGACTGATCAATACAACATTGGATGTGCAAGAGGTTGGTTTATGCATATGCATGCATAAATGTTGCAGTAAAATGAATTCAAGTTAGCAAGGTTTATTAGCAAAACGTTTGTAGTGCAGCAGAACAAGATCTAGGAATCATCAAGAATGAACATACAGTTTGTACGTACAATTAAACATGAAAGACAATTGTAAACACAGCATGCAAATTGTTGGCGATAGCCGAGAGGCTAACACATGCCTGCCACTTTGGTAAGTGTTTTGGAGAAGGAACAAATCGAATGCCTTACCATTTTGATCTAAAGACATCAGAGAAACCATAAAGTTGGATTTCCAAGAAACTTGGTGCGTTGCATAAACTACGCGCATAACTTTACTCAACAAAACGAAAGCAGGTAAGCAGTTATATTCGGGCCTCATAAGCTTGGTACTCCAGTAATAATTAAATAGGTAATTTTTTGGCCAAGGTCGGAAAAAATTAGTACAAAGCTGAAAACTGCTGAATGCAATCCTTGAACCACCTATGCAACATGCTAAAAGTCCCCGTGTGTCCTACTTGACCTTTTTCTGGTACAACGTTATGATGCCATTGAGTGTCATGGATGTTGACAATAGTGTTTCGCACTTGTTCATCATTTAACTTTGTTGCGTGTTACATGTAGCTTCATGGGCGAAATTAGGTGTGGGACACGAGGGACGTGTCCCCCAATTTTTTTAGACAGTGGGGATATAATATGCCATTCCCCCCATGTTTTTCTCTTCAAATTTTGTATATGGAGAGATTTCAAAAATGAAAGTGACGTTGGTCACCTTTTGTGTGAAAAGCTTTTCATGTTATATATTAGACATAGCCAAATTGATGCTGAAACAGAGTTTGATGTGGTATCACTGATTCCGATATTTTTACAAATTTTAGCTTCGATAAAATGATCTATAGCATTTTGCAAGTTTCCACAGACAGCAAAAGCTTTTTAACTGCTTCTTTCCGACATTTTACCCTGTGTGGTATACTGCAAGAAAGGTCATTAACTTGAAACAATGAGAGTTTGAAAGCTGCACCTGTACGTAGAGCCATGATTCGTTTCGTGCGGAAAGGTAGCTGGTTTGTCGTAACGTTAATTACAACGTATTCAGAAACTGACAGCGTAAACTTTAAAGATGCAAATTTATAATGTCAGAAAGTTACATTTTCAGGCAAGTCTCTGCGAAATATTTGCCGAAAACCAAAAACAGCACTATTGTGGAGACTTAGTTTTAGGATTGTTAGTTTTGCAAAAGACTGTCTTCAACCATTAGTAAACAGGATTTCGATCCAAACGTTGGAGAAGTATTGAGGAACTTATTTTTTTAAACCTATCAGAGAACCTGGATTTTTTTCCACGTTTTTCAGGGGATGTCGGGAATTGATAATAATTCCTACACTGTTTGAAAGTAAGCACTGTTAGCATCGATGAGGAGAGCATTTGCTTCCTGCGAAGGTTTGATAGATGGGTTTAGCAAAAATTCCGGCCATTTACGTAACATTAGGCTGTGTGGTAATTCGTAAGTGCATATTAAATAGCACGGGATTCTCAAATAAAGTTTGAAAAAAAATTTTTTTTTGACAATGCATTTATTTTTCGTGTTCTTGTTTTCAATTTCATAAATTCCCAAAATACTTGGATTGGAAACTTTTCAAACTGTGTATAAACGGATGCTTTGTAAGTCTGTAGCTCTATGCAAAATATTAGCAAAATAACCTACTTTGAATAAAAGACGCTAACTTTAGTGTTTTATGTGAAAGGAGGCCTTTCTTAAAAAATAATGGACTTTGTAAAAGTCCTTTTTCACATGTTGCATATCAATTTCTGAACTGAACATCTTTCCGTACACCGTTTCATGTTATATGCTTTTTCTATGGTAGTATTTCTTGTATGAACACCATAACACATCTAATACGTTCTAATACATGAAACATTCACTTCAGTCTGTAACCAACATTTTCTAGCTCACATGAAACTCTTCAAAAAAATTCTCACTACCTTCTTGACCGCTACGACTGGCTGAGAGATGACCTCCCGGTTGATTCGCTGGCCCTTGAGCTAATCATTGTACGGTGACGAAACGATGTGTCTGTTCAATGCAGCTAACGTGTTTGTAAAAATAAAGCGATAGCTATTACTATTTAAAAGAATGACATGCCCTGTTAGCACGGCAAAAGAAAAAAAATCTTATTATCATCGAAAATTTAAGAGAAATAAGGCGTACGACAAATTCTTGTTGTTAGAACATTACGTATTTAAGCACAGCTGTGGGCGTCGGATGCCCCCTTGGATTTGAAAAATTTCAGCAGAAAAGGTGTTTTCTTAGTTTCGAGCGGGAAAAAACAAACTTCACCACTTTTGCCCCCTTCCCAGAAAAAGTTTGGAAAAATCCCCTCGTGGCCCCACCTGCGAATGTTTGTCCGATGACCATGAACACAGCCTTTGGCATTGGTGATGGTAACAATAATTAAGCTAAGCACTTTCTCCGAGGAATTAATCTTTGTACATTTGATCACATTAACGATGGAAGCTGCTTCATACCAAAAGAAATTCAAAAAAATACTCTATCAACGAAAAATGTTCCGCACATTTTCATCTCCAGCTATCACCCAATGTTTGTAGAACACGCAAAAGTTGCAAACCTTTGTGTGACAAAGTTAGGCCAATTTCTTCTGGCGGCATATTTGCCTTCATCGAATGTTACAGCAAGAGCCATAATAGCGAATAAAAAAAGAGTTATTTTAGTTTGTGGGTCTTTGATTCTGGTGTTCAAAGTGCTTGATCATTGCTTTTATCTTTAACAAGCACAAAGCATGATCTTTCTTTTTAAATTGATGTGAACAAATTTGAAGGGTGGAAGGGGCGGAACTTTTGTGGTCGGCCCCAGGCGACACTTAGCCTCGCTCCGCCGCTGAGTGCAATAGTTCAGACAACAACCCATCTATGCCGATTTCACGATTAATTGCCAAAGAATCGCTGATACAGATCATATTTGTTGGGCGACGGAGGATGGTTCATATGAATGAACAAAGACAAACATCCCCTTCACAACCTTTCATATAAGCACAGTCTGATACGAACTGAAATACATTGCACTACATGTATATTGTGAGCTCAAGCCCCAAGTTGCGTGGCACAAGAGCAGCCAGTCCAAAACATTGGGAGGGTCAAAAAATTAGGGGAGGGCAAAATGTTTTATTTTAGGCAAATGACACAATTTTGTTTGCGATACCGTCTCTCAAGGCACAAAATGATTGTATGTTCAAAAATTTTGGGGGACATGGACCCTAAGCCCCCCTGGCCACGCCTATGTTGTGTGGAGCACCTATCCATAATGGTTTATTGCATGAGTATTTTTGGCTCATCGAAATTCCAGTAAAAAAAACAATAATCCCAACTGTGAGGTAATTCCAGGATGATGCAATCATACGATGACGTCATAACGAGTTCATGACATTACGATTTCATGCTCCATTGTTCATTAATGTTTGCATCAATATTTCAATGCGTATTATAGCCGTTTAATAAAAAAATTGAACTAATGAAATAACGTCATATACTAAAATATATCTCCGTCTGAAGCCATTTTTCTAATTAATATAAGCATTAGTGTTGTGACGTCATAGCGGTGAAAGCTCAAGGAGGATGCACGTAGACTTTTGGTATGTTGTCATGGCTGTTGAGGGGAGGGCATATACCAATTTTCAGCTTTTTACTAATTTTGTCCAACTATTTTTCCCAATTTGACTGGCCTATGATACACACCACAAACCACGTCCACAAAAAAACGCAATTTGTGCAAAACAAATTGTGCTTTAATTTACGCCGGGACAAAGCATCGAATGATTTGAGAGCAACACTTTTATAAGCATTAGTTTTAAAACGAGTCGTAGCTTTACTAGTCGAATAAAGTTTTTTCATAAGTGTAACTCTCAGAAATTTCTAGAGTTAAATGCACAAAACGTGCATTATCATGTAGGCAGTTCCACAGGTGCACATGAAATGACAAATGGACCTACTGCTGCAACATAACAGGAATGGAATCTCATTTCGTGACTTGCAAAGATGAGAAAGTGCTTTGCAAATACATTATCACCATGGAGTGTGCAAACATCAAGCGCATTCCTTCTGAAATCTAACTTCGCCGTCGTGGAAAATTTTCAGTGAAAAGTTTCCCTGTTCCCTTATTTCTTTTCCGCGTGGGAACTGCCCAGCAATCACATTCACAAACACGATCTCTTTCGCTAGCACAGTTCTGGAGTTGCCGTTGGCAGGGACGGATTTAGGGAGCGCGGGGCCCTAGGCATTTAGTTTTGGGGGCCCCAAGCAGGTGTGACCTATTTGGCAGTTTGTTTGAAAAGCGTGAACGATGCCCCTTTTATGTGTAGCGCCCCCTCAAAAATTTATCTTTTGTTGTGCCGACTTTGGTTCTACATTTGTCTTAGATGTTCAACAGAAATTAAAGCCTTTCCTACATTCTTCTCAAGTACAAACGGCATTGCGATCTTTTCTTGGAATTCATAGCTCTTTCGTGTACTTCAGAAGTTCTTTTCGTTAAATTTCAGTAATTTCTAGCGTTTTTTGTAGGTTTGGTTTTCGGATGTATACATTTTCATGTGGGACCGTATTGCTGCCCTCGAAAATATCGTCTAACTGTCGATCTGATTACCTGTATTTAAACACCTTTTTTATAGGAACCGTAACCACATATTTTATTGAACAAACAAGCACAATCCATTCAGTGGACACAGAGTTTATTCATGCCGTTTTGAAGTTGTCATTTTGCAAGCAATACAAAATATAGTGTTTTAATCCTCAATGCCAGGGCTTCTCAAATTTTTTGTTCTGCGGCGCCATTTTGAAAAAAATTTTTTCTATGCGGTCCCTTGATGGATAGCCTAGATGTTTATGATACGTTTGAACGTCTGATTACGAATCTCAAGATGCATTTTTGTCAATGGCGAATTCCTACAAATGCACGCAATCCACGGAAGTAACTACACAGTAATAAACCTACCACGTAATGGAAACAGTAAGGCGAAAATAATTAACAAAAACAATTCAGTTTATAGACGTTATCAAGCACAACTAATGAGAGGGATGCACTTGGTAATTTTTACACACATCAATCATACGTAGATTGATACAAGACAACGCAGGACGAACGACATTCTTAACATTTTTCAAAAAGGATCGCTTTTTGGACTTGATGATTATAATCATTTATCAATTTTGAGAATACCGCTTCACACAAATATCTTGTGCAGAGGTCTAAGAGTTTATGAATGGCTAGGTCAGAAATGACTGAACATTCATTTTTTGCTCTTATCCAAAAATGTAAGCTAAACTCTGTTTTGAAAATTCCAGTTACAAACGTTTATCGTTTAATAACTCCGCAACCTCATCCTGAGCATGGCAGGTGTGTGGCCTCCTGAAGTTTCAACTGTGTATGGTTTGTGCATCCAACTTTCCTGAATCAAAGTCAAAAGTGCTTCTGAAACTGTGTACGAAACGTTTAATTTTAGTTTGAAACTACTTGGTGTGCTCTCAAAGCAGTTAGCCTAGCCCGTAGAGTAGAACTAGAGTCTAAACAGAAGCACGCCTTCGTGCCGGAATGAATGCAATAAGGTCAGTATCGGTTAGTACGTTGAAACACTCATGGTATAACAACGCATAACTTGTGCCTGGTTTGCATTGTCATTTCATAGCCATGGGCGGCGGAACCTTTTTCAAAGTGGGGGGGGGAACAAGTGATCGTCAAAAACCTATACAAATTTTGTGTGGTTGAATTGGCAACTGTGAAGATGCTTTCCATGTGCATGTAACTGCACAAGTCTCGTCTGGAAATGTGATCATAATTTTGCTGTTTGTTCGGATCCTACCTTGGAAATTGAGTTGCCTGTTCCTAGTATAAGAAGAACCATTCTACTTCTAAGCAGTTCGGAATACGTTTCAGACATTGTTTTTTCCGTTGTTCGGATATCTAAAACAGCGTCAAACACTAGCGCGCAGCATGCTTTGGGCAAAAAGTTGTGAGATTGTTTCCGGATGCAGAAGATAACCCAGATTCCCACCAAAACCTAATCATCATATTTGGCCCATTTACAATGTTCCTTGAAATTTGCATGCACATTCATTCTGTGGTATTTGCATTAAGTCGACAAACTAACAAGCAGAATGTATGTGAAAACAATTAATCTCTTTTGCGCAGGTAATAAAGTTATTGTAAAATATCAAGCTCAAAGAGCGGGTTTAACCCCAACCCCTTGCAAAAAGCATACAGCAGATCCTGCACTTATAGCATCGAGATTTCCACACGCGCTTTTGTGAGTTACGTTTTACGAGCAAAGGGTGGCTATTGTCGAATGTAGAAGCTTGGAAATTCACTAAAATCAAACGCTTGAAACTTGCCAACTAAGTGAAAATAGAATATTGATTTCCGGTTTAAATCTGAATACAGCTGCTCAGTAGAGAACTTTAGACAACTGCACATTTTGTGGATGATGCTTTAAAAACAAAGGGCATCAAACATTTAAATGTTAAGACCTGGTAGTCGTGCACCCTTCATATCAAACATTTTGGCTGCTTGCCTGCTTCACAGTTTTGAACAGTTTTTTTTTTCTCGAGAATACGTCTGTCATCTTTATGTCCCCTATACCGCTTTTCTGGTTACACATTCTGCGAATAGTTTGTGTTGAGTCATCACCGAGTTGCTCGTAGCTGTGATTATGTAGTTGTGACTTTGTTGCTCCGTATTTGGTGTCAGATAGTTTTTCAGTGAAGTCATTATTTTAGAACGGTGTGTTGTTTAGTTTTTGTTTGCTGCAGTTTATATTATTAATAATTAGATTTAATCTTGCATTTCTTGCTTTCTCTGCCATTGTTTTAACCCTTCAGCAGTGTACCATTAAGCACTGCTTGCAAATTTCTGAACTGAAGATGCGTGAACTGAAGATGCGTCAAATCGATTTCTTATTTAACCCTTAAATGACGGACTATGTGCAATTGCAACTCTTTTGTCTTTAATTAATTACTGTTTTAGAACTCGACTAGAGACCTGAGGTTGCTTGACATCTCTATTTTTTTATTTTAAAATTGTCCAGACCAAATTTCATTAAAAAAATTTACCCGATTCTGTGATGTATAGTAGAAACAACCTCTACCTCCTGTGAGACGACATAAGTACAATTAAATCTTCATACATTATACTGTGCGAAAATGCCGCATAAAAACAACGAAATATTTTTGAATGATAGTTTTGTCTTCTTTAGAAAGAAATATTACAAATACAAAAGCACTGTGACAATTAATATCAATACATTTCCAGATAGTTTCTACTTATTAAAAGTGATACATGTTGTCTTTGATACTGAATGTTTGTTACAAACAGGATTCATGCAAAGCACACTTCTGCGTGCGCCAACAGCAATCAAAATGCTATAAAATACGTCGAACCCAATATCAGTAAATAGCTCTAATATTTTTGTGGTGGCCGCAGAAACACATAAGGATACTTGTGTGCAAAAAGACTGTTGAAATCATCACACGGTTCTGCACTTCTTGTTTGTTTTTCGCAAAATGATGTCACCCTTATCTGGAGGTATGGTCAATTTGAATACCTCTCTTGCTGGAAACAGACCTCTGATTTGTGCGGGTCTCAAGTGCACAGCTTAATTGTAATGCTCAATCGGAGTAATGCAGTAGTGTATTCACAAGGAGACGCAAAATAACTCAAAAATGTTGCAAAAATCACATTTTGCAAACTTGAAACAATCCTCACGAAAAGAATTTGTCTCTTCAAAACTACTTGTGGACTACCCTTTTGTTGAATACGAGCAAAAGCCATAATTTTACAAAAACTAACCTAAATTCAATGTACATATTTTAATTACTATCCAAAAAATATCTCAGCTATATCTGAACCTCAAATTTTTTAGAAAACGCATAAAGGTACAATTGTACCTGTCCCATCTGTTAGCGTTGTAAAACTCTACCGTCGTTTAAAAGGTTAAAATATTTTCTGATAAATTTGACGGAATCACCTTTTTGGAGACAAATTACTTGAGCGTCTAATCCTTTTACAATTTTTTTCCGGCCTAGTGGTTGATATTTAACAAGATCCAGCAGCCAAAAATGTTTTGCCACAAGCAATAAATTTGTTTGCTGAAAACGTTTGTTATTCAGACACACTTGTGACTATTTTTATCAAAAAGCATTACCTCTTGCGCAGCAGCGCAGCTAGGGATTTTTTTCGGGAGGGGCCAGTCAATGACATGGTCAGTCACTGACGTCCTTCTAACAGTTGAAAATTTACACAAAACACCAACAGAAATCTTAGCAAGTTTGTTTCGGGGAGGGCTGTGGTCTCTTTGGCCTCATTCTGGCTGCGCCACTGCTCTTGCGATTCCAAAAGTGTATAACAAGATCTGTTCGAGAACACAATTTCAAATACCTTGTCTAAAATTTGCCAAAATTTTGCTTTTGTGTTTTTGGAAATATTAAAATAGTTGTCATAATTTCAAAAGAAACGAAACGTGGACAGTTTCTTTCCACCGATTTCACCGAGACAAAAATAAAATTTAAGTGCAAAGATGAATTGAAAATTTGTTTGCCTGCAAGAAATGAGAGGTAAAGGATTTTATTTAAAAGAAAAGGTTTTTAAACTAATTTTCAGTCGGATTGCACCTGTTGTCAAATATTACATATGCATTACTAGAACTACGAAGAGGAATAATAAAAAGTTATTAAATTGAGTAGGAAGGCAATTGAGTTTTCTAATTGTTTTCAACATCACTACAAAATTCAAATTCAAATGTTTGTTTTATTCTTACGTCCTAGATATATTTACGTTTCCTCACGTTTTCAGACCACAGGAATATTTAACGTTGCATTGACTAGAAAATGGAATGGAATGCAAGCCAGCTGCTGGGCCGGTTCTACTAACGCTGCCTGGTCTGGGAACAGAATGTCCAACTTGGTTTGGATAAATGTACTCTGTATGTATTTATTACATAAACCTGGAAGCATCTGAACGGAACTCAGTAGCGTTAATTTTCAATATGTGCTTACACTTGAACAAACAATTTTGCAGATTACTTCTTTTTAAAAAGTTAGAAATATTTGTTTTGCTTTTTCAAATTATTAAAGCTTTTCTAAGTTTTTCAGATGCCTAAAATTCCTTTGACTTTGTTGACAGATGTGGGAATGGGATTTGAGTTTATACAAATTGTTTCGAATAGCAATGTTATGTAAAATTGCACGCAGATCCATAGCTTGAAACGCTCAAAATAAATGCTCCATTTTTTGTGAAATATCCACAGAATTAAACTAAGCATGGTTGTAGCAGGCAGATTCCCAGGTATTCGGTAAAATGCAGGCCCGACTTTTTGCTTATTAAATGCAGGAACTAAGAAACTTTCACAGAAATAGCTTGTTTGAAAGGCTTCAATAGAACTAACCCAGTTAAATGTTTTTTAATACAAACTTCACAATTTTGTAATACAATTTTTATTGCATTCTTTCGAATAATCCGCTCAACACTGTTGACCTGAAAAAGTAAAGTTGATTTCGTAATAAAATATCATTGTCACGACATAAAACCTCTTTAAAGATTTGTTAGTATGCAGTGACAAAATAACATTAAACCAAATAAAAGTTTCTTGCACCAGTCTTATATAAGCCAATTTTATACCAAATGCACATTAACGTGTGGTATTATTGCCAATACAAACTGCCACGAACTTTGTAGATACCTTGGCAGTGACTGATAGCAGGAAATGTCAACTCAGAAGTCATCATTTGATATCGGAGGAAATTTGTTCACTTAGATTTATGCTTCATTTACATGCATCTATTGATATGCGCAACCAATCCTTAAGCACTGCCTGTAAACAACATTACCGGCAACCAAAGAACACGAAGGCAGAATTGGAACCGGACGTTTTGAAAGTACACCCGCGTGATTTCTTTGCAGCATGTCGTGTATTCATGCCGCCATCGCTTAGATGTATGACGTATCGCTGCTATTTTGAAACCTCTATTGCTCATTGAGGGTTTGAGCGATGCTTATTTTACAAATTATCCGCTGTCAAGATTTTATTTGGAATCAAATTGCAATGATGAACTGCACATGCAAAGCTAAACATAGAACTACGTGAAGTCATATCTGTTTTATAATCATCGGTTTTATACACATTGAATTTCATCAACATCTAGTTCGCTAGTTCACTACATCATTCACAAATGTATAATGATCATAGTAATGACTATACATTGCACGGTTACCGCAGTAAACAAACCATGACATAACGACAGTCATGGTTGATAGATTTTTCCATGAAAAACTATCTTTAAGTTAGGTTGGCGGTTTACTGCCATGTACTGTGTGAACAAAACTGACTTACAATGCATGCTTGAAGTTATGAATGCATAAATGAATTTATGAATTTGATTTAGTTACACATTTACAATGAACTTCCAGTGTGGGATTTGTTCTGAACAAACCACCTTTTGCGAAACTTCAGCGCTAACAGCTGAAATTCGTTTCTAACAAGGTTTGCGACATCCTTGTGGCGTGGCAAGAAGCAGAGCAAAGCATATCGAAGCCCTTAACCCACATAGCGGTCACTAAAGGTTTTATTTCGTGTTACTGGAAGTTGAACTGCAATTTGGAAGAAATAATTACTCAAATCTTCATGAAACAATGGACATATTTCCATACCGTAGGCTTGTAATGTATCGTAATTGAAAAAGCAGTCTCCTCATTACTGATGTTGCATAGGTAAGTAAATATTTTTATACCAGAAAAACAGGCGTAAGCAACTTAACAGGGTGACCCAAAAAGATGTGTACCCATGAAAATTTCAATTGTGACTTTGATTAAAAAGCTATTTATTTCAAATTACAACCACACATTATTCAGTTTATGGAAGACCATTCACCAGAGTT
>Ga0210059_1000315_pt1 | contig 57296 bp, 37 predicted proteins | sample Ectturendosymbi2_FD_188042 | JGI IMG/M metagenome (GOLD analysis project Ga0210059, IMG submission 188042) | Ecteinascidia turbinata endosymbiont from Florida, USA - Sample 2 (SPAdes) (version 2) | ecosystem: Host-associated > Tunicates > Ascidians > Unclassified | place: Key West, Florida... | reverse complement strand
CGATTGGAAGCGCTTTTGCCTTCTCACAGGTGAATCTGTCGAGAGCTTGCCACCTCCGGACACAACAGATATTGAGAGGGCATACCAGGATTTCTGTGGCTAAACAATGTATCCCATGTGGCCGCCGGAAGAACTATGTGCCATGCTGGGACAAAGAGTGTGAAACCCTATATCACTCCTTTATCCGAGCCCCAGTGGGGACTGCCTCTGACAGAGCTGCCTCATCCCTACTCTCTCGATTACAACAAAAGAAGGAGCAATGGGAGGAAGCTGTCAACTCCATCGTCTTCTCACACTCCAGCCGCAAGGCTTGGAGAACAATCAACAAACTTACTGACAGGTATGGACGCTCCTCCCGCGTGTGCCCCGTCTCAGCAAATTCCATCGCCTCGCAATTGGTGAAGAACGGGGCACACAAGACTAGCGACCGCGAGCCCACCAGGCTCGTCAACAAACAGCTGTCCGACCTATGGAAGAACATTCCCTATGGAAGAAGATTGAGAGTCACAGTATCTCCGAACCTTTCAGGCCGAAAGAGTTTGCTGCTGCCCTCAGACGCCTGAAGCCAGGAAAATCTCCGGGACTGGACTCCATCTTCCCGGAGTTTACACTCTACGCCGGGTCGGCTCTCAAATCTTAGTTCTGCGACTTCCTCAATTCCTGCATGCGCCAACTCAAAATTCCAAAGATCTGTAGAAAAGCACTAGTAGTTGTGAGCCCTAAGCCAGAGAAGCCATTGGGGGACCCAAAGAGTTATCGTCCTATATCTCTGCTGTGTGTCCCCTTTAAAATCCTCGAGAGACTCATCTACGCTCGTGTTGAAGCAATCACCGACCCACAGCTCCCACAGGAGCAGGCGGTCTTCCGACACGGGAGGTCGGCCGTAGATCAGGTCACCCTCTTGACACAGGACATCGAGGATAGCTTTTCAGCTAAAAAGAACGCCGGAGCTGTGTTTGTCGACCTCACAGCAGCCTACAACACCGTATAGCACCGCGGCCTCACCTGCAAGCTACTGCGATTGCTGCCTGACAGACACATGGTCCAAAATGATCACGGAAATGGTTAGCAATCGCAGCTTTACCCTTACCACTGGAAATGGCCAAAGGAGCAGGTTACGACGCCTCAAGAACGACGTCCCACAGGGACCTGTCCTGGCACCCCTTCTGTTCTTCATCTACACCTCTGACCTGTCAGACACCATCTCCAGAAAGTATGCACATGCTGACGACCGAGCAATCACGCATGCTGGTGGAGATTGGCTGGCAGTGGAATGGGCACTGAGCAAGGACATGGCAACACTAGGTGAATACCTCCAGACTTGGAAGCTTAAGCTCAGCACCACGAAAACGGTGTCGGCAATCTTCCATCTCAACAACACGGAAGCCAAACGTGAGCTGAAAGTCAACTTCAACAAACGAAACCCTGCCATTTTGCTCCGAGCCCAAAGACCTCGGAGTAACATTGGACAGGTCGCTCAAGTACCGCCGACACCTTGAGTCACTTTGCAAGAAGCTAACATCACGCGTCGCACTCCTGAGGCAGCTTGCTGGCTCTGGCTGGGGTACTGGAGCAACAACGTTGCGAACAGCCACCCTGACCCTGGTCCATTCGACTGCAGAGTACTGCGCTCCTGTTTGGTTCCGCAGTGCTCATACCCGCCTTATTGACCCCACCACTAACGACGCCTTGCAAATTGTGACTGGATGCCTGCGTCCAGGCCCGTCGCCAGGATTTAGCAGCAGAGGGTGTACATTTTTAAAGTACAGTATTGGATATACGTAGCAACTTGGAGGCCAAACGTGAAATGGGCAACACCGATTTTAAATGGGGGGAAGGGCACCACTGGCCCCCCTCTGGCGACGGCCCTGCTTGCGTCCTACACCAGCGGACAGCCTTCCCATCCTCGCAGGCATCCAACCTTCTGAGCTTCGTCGCAATGGAGCCACACTATCTCTAGCACGCCGTGCCATGGAGCCTGGACACCTGCTCCACTCAACGCTCACCCGTCCATCGGGTGCAGCTGCACGGCGCCTCAAATCGAGACACCCATTTGTACCCGCAGCACAGCAACTCATCAGCTTTTCTGACAACAACAACATACGTGCGGCGCAGTGGGCGGATCATCAATGGAACGCGAAGTGGGCGAGCAACCCCACAAGACTCCGCACTTGAATTCCAGACACCGGTACACACACACCCGGAATGACCCTCCCAAGAAGAGCCTGGGTCCGGCTTAACCGCCTACGCACTGGTGTCGGACGTTTCCGCTCCTGCCTGTACAAATGGGGTATGGCCTCCTCTGCGGCCTGTGAGTGTGGCGCTGAAGAACGAACCGTCGACCATGTCGTCCTCCACTGTCCAATCCATCGACCCCCCATAGACTACACGGCCTGACGGTTCTGGACGATGAGACAACCGAATGGCTGCTCAACACCTGCCCCGATATCAAGTCGGGCTAGCAGTGGATAAAAGAAAAACTCGCTCAAACGGAAGAAGAAAAACGCTCATGAAATGAAGCAAAACTTAGATAAGTCATACTGTCGTCAACTCTGTCTCGATAACTCCCTAGTGCCGATGTCGCCCGAGTACTGGAGTCGCCACGAGGAGTTTAATCTGTCACACAAGCGTAATCCGCTACACACGAATAGAATAAAAGTTGTGCGTATAGTTGATTCGGTGTGACGCGCCAATGAAGGCAGGAGCCTCGCGGAGTAATACAATCTGTACACTGGGAACCACATACGCTGATCATTGCAATTGTTGTTTTATTACGTAACACGATGGCCTGTTTACAAAAAATCGTAACTAGCAATTAATAAATAGCACCCTTTACCACATACAATTGGTTGTAGATGAGAAAGCAAGACCAGATTCATATATCAGACGCACTGCATTCTAAGGAGCACTTTCGATTTTTGAGAAAATTGAAGGATTTTAAGTGCGCCTTATGGTCCGAATAATACGGTACAGTGCCGAGCGAACGTGCCTTTAACACTGCAGTAGAAGCTGAAGTGAACGTTTCATCAGCACGGTTTACAAAATTATATTTCTTGAAAATGAGTTTGCTTGTTTCCTTGAGGCTTCTGACATAAGCGTAATCTCGATGATTGCGAAACGTTCATTTTCCGGTCTCTATATCTTGCTGATGTAAACGTTTTGTACTTCCAAAGAGTAGGCTATTTTTAGCATTTCAGTTTAAATCCGGCGAGTCACCGCAAGGTCCCTGCATACACAATGAGAGAGTCACCGTCACCTCCGATGGCTACACATTATTTCACGGAAACTCCGTAGTGTTGTGTTTCATTGTCCAAATGATTTTTCTTAAGCCTCTTTCAAGACGGACACCATATTCAGTCTAGGAAATATGGTTCCAGATTTAAACTTTATAATTAGTAGCCTACCTGTTTTATCCTTTTCGTAAGCTCCAATCCATCTAAAGCTCTTAGCCTCTTAGCCTAAACAAAACTCTTAGCCAGGGTTGCGGAGACGGAGGTAAAATATCCGAACGGACTCCAACTCCGAACTTCTCAAAATTTCCGACTCCGACTCCCGACTCCTTAACATAAAGGGAATGAAATTTAGCTGTTAAAATCAATGGAAATCGTCGTGCACTGGAACAAATCTCTGTTTCAACAAAAGATTCAAAAGAAATTGTACCATTTCAACAGGAATTCTCAATTTATTAGTGTGATGTAGAAAATGATTCAATTGGACATATGGAGTCGGAGTCGGACAAAAAATCTAACCCCGACTCCGACTCCCAGTGTTTTTAAGAATCCGACTCCGACTCCAGCCAAAAACCTCCGACTCCTTACGACTCCGGCTCCGCAACCCTGCTCTTAGCCTCAAACTTTGTGTTCTAAAGCAGTGGTCGGCAACCACCGGGCCGCGGCCCGGTGCCGGTCCGTGAGGTGTTCGTCACCGGGCCGTATCATTTTCCAGGTAAAATGCTTTGAAACATTTTTGTAACGTTAGAAGCAATTACTTTCGGAGGTTTTATGAAAAAGAGAGAATTATTGTGCAATTGCTCAGTCACTTGGGAATCGTAAAAAATGGCGTAGTGTCTGTAACAATTACATAAACGCAACTGAATGAAACTGCGATAATGCAACAGCTTAGACTAAACCAGGGGTGGGCAAATAATTTGGTTTGGGGGCAGTTTGAGAAGGTCGCGATCAGCGGAGGGCCATAACTTTTGGAAATAGAAACAAATCTCTGCTCAAGTCAGTCTCAGCACTAACGTCTGCTTTATTGAGTTGGAGGATATTTTAGATTAGAAGATTTTCGTGAATACTTCCGCGGGCCACTGAAAATGCTGTGGCGGGCCACATTTGTCCCGCGGGCCGCTATTTACCCACCCCTGGACTCAACTAATTGGGCATTGGCATTGACAACTGGTAGGTCTGTTATAGGCTAGTAGGTATGGGCAATTGACTTCCTGCTTTAGTAAAGCTTTTTCAGATTGCTAAGTGTTTTGCAAGGAAGTTAGGATCTAGTTAATGCTAGCTTGAAACTTTCACGGTTTAAAATGTTAGGCCTATTACGAATAGACCTATGGTCGGTTGACTGAGTTTAGCAAGTGTGTATACGATTGATAACGGTCGTCAGTGCAGCAAGAACTGTCCAGCATTTTCATTTCGTGCTGTGCAGGAGGTGCGATTGCGCCCATTAATTACATGACGTTTCAATAAACTTGAGAGAATGTGACAAAGCAGCAGGTTGGTGAAGAACTTCAGTCGCTATTCTTTCTAATAATTACATGCCAATGTGCAGTCAGCGATACGTCTGGCCGTCAACGCGTTCCGAACTGATAGCTTCACTTCAGATAAATCATAAAGAGGCATCGAGTCAAAGATCATTCAGTAGGTGTATTTATTAATTTTTGAGTAGATGTTTATCTGAATAAAACTTGAGTAAATCTGCGATTGAATCAATTCAATGAGTAACCGTGAATAAAACTTGAGTATGTTAGACTTGAGTCACAGTTTATTCAAGATTTGATTCAATACTGAATCACTTTGATTGAATATTGTATCATGATTTTTAGAGTAGTTGTTCTCAACCTTTTTTCTCTCTTAAATAATTGTCCTTTGTTTCACTCCTCTCTTACTCTAAATAAGCTGTGAAAACAAATATATTTATTTGTAAATGTAACAAACAAACTTTCCATCTTGTGGGGCGCGTAAGGGCTTGCGCCCCCCTTTAAATTTAGTGACGCCCCTGTGGGAGGCGAGTCCCTCCGGTTAAGAACCATTGTATTAGAGTGTTGCATAGGATTTGCGCATTGCTAAAATCTCTCCCAAATTTACTGAATCAGCGATAAGTGAATGAACATTTTGTTGTGAGGCGAAGTTATGAAAAAAGTGAAGGGTGAGATAGTTCAATTTTGTGATTATACTGCCGAAGTAAATTAGTTGTGAAGTATCTGCTAATTTCGAAGACAGCCTATTAGCAGTCCTCGTGTTTCTTCATTTAGTATTTTCTCATTGATGTGCTTAAGAATTCATGTTTTGAAACACGTGCTTCTGAATGCAGGCAAGTTTGTCAGATTAAGCTCAAGCTTAAACTAAGCTTCAATAAAACAGCTAGACGAATATCCAATGCTCTCACAAAGGCAATTAAAATTTTATTGCCTTTTGCCACTACCTACATGTGTCTGACGTCTGACGTCGAGGATGAGGGGCCTACAACCACAAAAAAAGGAAAGCTTCTTTCAATCGCCAATCTAATAATGAGTCGTACTTAGTACGGATTTATTTCAACTGATGCAAATGATCGTAGCCTGAAATGTAATTTTCATAGAACGACTCCACCAATGTTTTGGATGAAGGTCTTGCCAGAATACCCTGACCTTGCCGTAAAAGCATTAAAAACTTTGCTGCCATTTCCGACATCCTACTTATGCAAGTCTGGAGTTTCTGTGATGGCAGCAACAAAGACGAAACCGCAAAACAGACTGGAAGTCAGGGACATATTGTGGGTGTCAATGAGTTCCATAATTCCTAGGTGGGAGCGTGTCGTTGTGGCAAAACAAGTTCAAGGTTCTCATTAAAACAAAGTTGTAATAACTTACATGAGTTGTAAAAAATATTAATTGCTGAACATTTTTGGCTTTTGAAGGCCGGTCCCCGAAAAAAAATCCGTTTTAAACCGGTCCGCGTTGCAAAAAAGGTTGCCGACCCCTGTTCTAAAGAATCGTTTTCTGAGGGCGCATTCGCCTGCGCGTCAAATTATATGGTGTCTTTGTAAGTTCACGGATCAGACGTTTTTTGGTCGAGATCAGTGACAATTTGTCCAACATTCATCATATGAGGAAAAGCAAGCTATGCACGAAATACTCACCTGGTGCAGAGATTCGTTGCTTAAACGGTAAATCATTGATTTGTGCGTAGTTTCAGCGGACTTTTCCAATCAGTGTTGTGCATATGTTTCTAAAGGGGTGCAGATCTATCGACAGTGAATCGTTCTTTCTTCGAGAGACCGAAGAATGCACAGCGGAGTGGCAGCTCTAGCTTGTGGGGCTGCCTGGGTATGAGGACGGAAATGACTCAGTGTCGCGAATAATTGGCGCAAAAGTAACCCCGTGATGGAACTATAGGAGTTGAAAGATGCTGTTCGAACAAAGAAAGCAGCCTACAAGTTCTGGCTTTAGAACAAAACCGAATCTTCTTTGCATTCGCGGTACGCTGAGGCGCGAAACTCCGCAGCCCTCACGGTAAAAAAGTTCAAAATACAATCCTGGAATAATTTCGAACCTAAACTGGGTTCCAAATACTGGCAAACCAACAAATTATTCTTGGAAACCATCCGGCGTCTCCGCGGTAAAGGATATAAAACTCCTAGATCTATCAAAGACGAAAATATTGTCTTACTCAGCAATGAGGGGTACACACTTGGCAGATGGAGAGAGCATATCAGAGGTCTTCTTGACCCAATCACTCATGCACCATCTGAAACAGAGTACGTGTATTCATTGTAGGAAAATACCAGCACTGCAGCTGGACTTTCCGTAGTTGTCAAAATATGGAGGCTAGAGAGGATTCAGGTTCTGAAAAAACGACCTGAAACGCTCAAAGCTTTGAATAAGGGATCGAGTTCATTGGCTGACTCGTGAGTATGAAGCAGCCTGTGTATTCTGGAATGTCACCAAAAGATTGGCAAATTGGGGTGGTCAACTCCATGTTGCAAGGAAGGAGAGAATGAACTAACGACCGGGGCATTTCTCTCTAGCCTCACTGGTAAAGTCTATGCTAAATGTCTTGAAAAAAGATTCCGCGAAGCAATTGAACCAAAGCTGGAGGATACCTAATTCGGTTTTCGTCCAGGCCGCAGCACTACAGACAAAATTTTCATTCTCCGACAAGTTTTCGAAAAATTTTTTGAGTACGCCAAATATGTCCACGCATGTTTTGTCGACCTCGAGAAAACATAAGACCGACTCCGTGGAGAAAAGCTGTCGGGTGTGTTGCGGGGTTGTGGAGTTGACGGCAGCCTGCAAAACTGGCCGTCAAGTCATTGTAATCCTGCACAGAAGTTTGCAACCGTGGTGGTGGCGTTAAATCGCAACCGTTCACCGTGTGTATTGGACTACGAAAAGGATGTGTGCTGGCATCACGCCTGTTCATAATTATATAAAGTGGTAAAGCAATCACACTCAAGTTGACCACAGTGTCACTGCTGGAAGCTGCAGGATCAACCATTTGTTTTTTCGCCGACGATTTGGCCATGCTTGAATCTCTGTACAATGCCTTCAGAATGCGCTTGATCGGTTTTCAGCTGCAAGCAATCAAGGTGGAATAAAAATCAGCACAATTATGTCTCTTCAGAGATCCAAGTCAGTGCATACTTTAAAGTAAGTAGCAATACACTGCAGCAGGTGAACTTTATATTTCCGTGGTCACAAAATGGGCGTTTTCAATCATCGCAAAGTTGCCAGTTTTTAATCGGTATTTGTTCCGATTCTCGTCACATCATATCCTTTACTGTCTACGCTGTTATCTCATTACTGGCATTGTCTGAAGGTAGAAAGACAATTTGAATGCTGCGGTAGTCGATTTGGTATTTGAAATGGAAAAGAACTTTGCGTTGAACTTTCAAGCCAAACCTTTGCGTAAACGTTGACCGTTATTGTAGGGTGGAGACACCAACAGGAATCAGCTCGAATATAAATCTCTTCATCAAGTTCATTTGTGCAAGGTTTCTGTAGCTGGAAGCGAATCATAACTGACAAGGTTTTGCTGCAAATTTGAAAGAGTTTCTGTGAATATTTTCACAGAAGTACTGCATTTTCAAGATGCTTTTTAACATAGATAATTACCGCCACAGGTGGAACTGCATCAGAAGCCATGCTTGGCTTTGCCGAACCGATTGATAAATGCAAACAATTAGAAGGTTGTTGGTATGAAAATCTGTTTAATCACAACGCCAAAGTTACTTTCGCAGTTAGCCAATGTTCACAAATGCATTTAGTCAGGTGCTGGTTTCGCAACCGGCTTGATTTTATTTTGATAGTTGCTGCTGCGCATATCGTCGAGAAAATCTTGAGCAAACATGACTAGTTATAAAAACACTTGCTATCCGAATAAGAAAATTTGACGTTCGTGACATTCAAACCTAAACGCTGCGATACGGTTGTTAGCATACCACCGATCAAAGGGCGGATTTACCGAGACTCTTGCATTTAGAAGACCACACAGAACTGAAGTTAAATATGTGGAGATGACAATCTTGCGCAGCCATATATAGCTGGCATTAGAAGCTTATTGAATGAAGGAACTACTCAAATCAAATATTTCTGGTTTGCTAGTTTACTTAGGATTTACTGTAAGCTAGCAATCCCTAAAACAAACAAACCGGCTGTGAAGTTTTCATTTTTAAGCAAAATAGCTCATGTCATTATGCTTTTGAAATTGTATTTCACTAAAGGTTTTGTTGTACGATATATTATGACAGTCTAATTCTGAAAGTTTGTAACATGCTGAACACTTGTACCATGATGGTTTTGTATAGATGCGCAAGATTGCGCTGTGCATATCTTGAACATTTAAATTCCAGTTTTCGTGACATCTGTCTTGTCCCAAGTCAAAGTTTCATTCATAACCACTTTATTTTCTTTGCGATTTGTAGGTATTTCTTTGCGATTTGTAGATAGGACTTATACAAAATACATATTTGTTCTGTTTGAACAAATCCCTAAATAAATTTAAAACACAAGGTTTGAAAAATTTGTGTCTGTGTGACAGGCAAAAATGATTAGACAATCACTTTACCATAACTGCCAACTGTTTTAATTTTTGCTACACATGATGTAGAAAAGACGATATGCGAAGTTTTTCATAATCTTTACGATTTTGTTGGCTTTGAAATTTTGGGACGTTGGTGATCAAGGGTATGTGTTCATTCAAAGCATCAGTGTCGATCAGCTTTCCTGAATGTTTTTTGCAGATTGGCAGAAAACAATGTTTCGTCGAAATGCAACGTAATGTTTCCGACGTTTGGCCAACTTGTAAGAAAATTCGTTTCGACTATACCAGAGAAATCTTTTTACGTTTCAGTTAACCCACCTTTGTGTTTCGCTTTCAGGTACGCTGCTTCTTTGTTTATGGCTCGGTATGACACTGCCAAACAGAAATACACTGACGCAGCAGACAAGGTCAGTAAACAGTAGGAAAGCTCGAAGATTTCTCTGTCGAAGGCGAAGAGCCAACCAACAATGCACGCAAACGCCAGCATCCACGCCATGAAGAACGACTGCAAAAAACACTACAAATGTACCTGACGGACTATTTCAACCATAATGACTACCAAGGCCATGCCTGTAGCCACGGGGCCATTCGGGCGCAGTGCCTTCCAATTTTTTGTGCACCCCAATTTTTGTTGTGCCCAGATACACTTGTTTCAAACATATAATATGAACAAAAATCTTGCCCTCCTGAAAATGTATTTTTCCCCGAAAATTTAAAAATCTGGCTACGGGTCTGATGACAGCGTTTAGAGACAGAAAAATAGATGAAGTGGTGAATATGCAGAAAAAATCTTCTGAAATTGGAATTCCATTCTGAAATGAAAAATTTGCTGTCTCAGTGAGACAGCTTGTCTTCGCAAGTTCTCAAAACAGGTTTTATAGATCCCCTGTAGAACCCAACCCATACGAAAGAGCCCTTTATTTGAAAGCGGTTATGGTTTTGGTATCAAAATTAGTCAAAAGTAAGAGTACAGTACAATAGCTTGTTAACTATCGCTTTATGCCTTGTTGACTATCAATGCTGGATTTTGATGTGTGGAGACCTGTGTGCGCAAAACCTGTGGAAGCCCCTCATTCCACGTGAACACTTTGAATTTCCAACATGACTGAAAATTACACGCACACACACTGGTTCGTAGGGACGGATCCAGGGGGGCGATTGGGGCGATTGCCTCCCCTGAAACTTACGAAAGTAAATTCATTCACCTTAACTTTGCACAATTCGGAAAGCAACATTTTCGAGGTAAGCCCATTTTATGGTCCAATGTTTTGTCACAGCAGTGTTGTGAATATACTCATCTTTCTTACAACAGCTAAGCCGTAATGAGACTTTACTACCAAATATTACTGAAATCGTCCCCCCCCCAACCTTACTGGCTGGATCCGCCCTTGCTGGGACGAAATCACCATCTGAAGTCTAAACTACGCGTTTGTATGGAGGCACCTACGTGCGGCGGCTGCGGCTGCACTTATCGCACGCGCCTAAATCCGGCATTGTTGAACATCGTTTAGTGGCTATGCAAAGCTTAATGAAAAAAATCCCCATAACGCATTATTAAAGCAAATCTCAAGATAAGTCTTCGCATTTGTTGAATATTTTAATTCTTGCAAATTGTCTACTCAAGTAACAAAAGCTGTTAGAGAGATTTTTTTCTACTTTATGTCGGTGTTAGCTAAACAAAATGTGTACTCACATTCGGTAAAAGTGACTGAGACCTCAGTATAGGATTTCTCGCAGGGTTAATGCACAGAGCGCAGAGCATGAAAACTGCAGAGACCAAATTCCAGAAATAAATGAGTGGCCATATGATGGAAAATACCCAACCTGCGGGAGTGATTCCAATCGGGTATTTGTCACTCAGGACTTCCATATTGTAATTGTACAGTTCTGTAAAACATGAAGAAGAAACAGGTATAACACAAGCACTAAACCCTTAGCAAATATGACAAAATATCGTTTTTCAGCTTTCAACAAAGTGTAGGTCTCTGTTCATAAATGTAGTTCACTTGTGTGCCGGTTTGAGCGTTTATTACACTAATTTTTACACATTAAAAGAGAAAATCAAGTTGTTTTCACCACCATTTCCGCCCCAGATATTGATTTTACACAACAACTCGTGACAAAGTTTCGATACGATGCTTTTTCTTCTACGCAGACGAGCCGAAGTAATTGAAGCGAACGTGAACAAAATCTTTTTTGACCAGATGCAAATAATGCATAGTATGTTTTGACAAGGCCAGACGGAACTCCTCATGGACAAATTACGATGCGGCGAAGTAGCCTAGAGATGGGCAATTCCCTTCTGGTTCAAGCGTTTGACGTTCAAGCGCTTCGTTATCCTTCCGCGCCACGCATTCATTCAAGCGTTTCTCGTCACAGATCTGCTGCAACTAAATGAGTTTGACGATATTGACAAAAAAGTACAATCCGGATGCTTCCGAGCGGTCGCTCAACGATACGGACCTGATGAAAACACTGTTTTTGAGAATCGCAGCAACCTAAGCCACTGTGAGACAACCTGGACCACGTCGGTGATCTTTGAAACATAAAATTGCAGCTGCGGTTTTGACTATATCAAATTTTAGAATAATAACAAGCTGCCTCAAAAACTGAAAAAAGAAATTGAATGATATCTAAACAAAAACATCGCAAGGTTAAAGTAACATACTGCTAGATTTATTTATGTTTAGATGTATGAACGTAGCTAATGTAATGTAATAACACTTTTCAAGAAACGCAAATCGAATATTTCGAAAATATGTTAATCTACACTTTCTATTACAGTATTATGGGACTGACAGTTTGTTTTTCCAGGATATATTCCACAGTGCTTTTAGCGTATTTTTAACATCTTTACAACGACTCGCACTCACAACGCCGGTTAACTCGAAGATTGCAAAAATGTCAGGTTCATCAGAAAAAAAAACGTTACCGAACTTTAACAGGAGATAATTTGCTGTAATCAACGAAAGGTTTTTCATACCATAACCAAACACATTCATTGGTGACACTTAACACGTTCCATACCGGAGTACGAGATACTCGTACTTTTTTGCCAACGCTTGCTACTGGTGTACGAGTATACTCGTACTTGCAATCCCATGCCAGGGGTTGCCTCCCGGAGCTCCAACCCCTGGTTGCACTGTGGGGTGCCAGCAGTTGCCTCCAGCGAACGCGAATTCGCGTTTGGCAGAGAGGGATGCCAGAGGTTGATCAAAATCTCAAATCACAAACATAACCTTCATCATTGGTATTCATAGCCAAAGTGGCCAATAAAAGTAACCTTGGACAAAAATTTCCATGAAAAACAAAAACTTTCATCGTTGGTAACCCTGGCCAAAAATGACCAAGACCAACCGAAACTTTCACCGTTGATAACCTTGACCAAAAATTACCAAGAAAAACAAATCTTTCACCGTTGGTATCCTTGGCCGAAAAGGCTAAAAAACAAAAATTTTGACCGTTGGCAACCTTGGCCAAATATGGCCAAGAAAAACAAAAACTTTCACCTTTGGTAACCTTGGCTAAAATTAGCCAAGATTATTTTTCGAAAACGAGTGAAATTCGCATGGGGTCTGTCTTCGTGTGACATACCAACACCGTTACCATTCCAGGTAACTTTTCAAGCAATAAACATTGCACACAAAAGTTTTTATTTGCTTCAACTTGTTGCTTGTGCGCGTAAGAAATTGGGAACACAAAAAGGAAAAAAAACATCGCACGAAGAGGCGGCTCCACTGAGATAATTGGTATTTTCACTCTCGCAAGAAACTCTTTAGGGACCGCAGAATCCGATAAATTGAAATTACTGCACAATTTTTGCGATAATTCGCAAACCGCTAAAGTTACGTCCACCAGAAAGGTATTGTAAGAAAAGTTTTTTCACCGCGCTTATTTTGAGGTATTGGCAATACCTTTGAGGTGTCATTGACGAACTCAAACAGGGGAAAAACTGAAGAAGCAGAGTAGTCAAAACAAAAGTAGTGGGTATGTTCAAAACCTGTACAAAAATCTACAAACACGTTAGAAAAATTAATTCGGCACAGAAAATGTCTGCCAGAACCCAAAATTTGTAAAAATATTTATAAAAGAATTGCGCAAATTTTTGGAAAGTACAAAAACAGATTTGTTGATTTTTTAGGGGAGTTTTGGTCATTTTTCACATGTAACATATCGCATCTCCGGTACCAAACACAGAAAAATCTAAAAGTTGCAGTACATTTTCACATGAGTCCTGCAACATCCTACCAAATGTGAAGCAGAAGTAATGAGAATAAAAAAAGTTATACCAATGATCCAAAAAATTTCTGACAAGTGTCCGAAAATTGAAGAAAAGTTGACAAACAGTTGAATAAAACGTTTTGAAAAGTTTCGACTTTTTGCTATTGGTTGTATTTTTGCGTTGTTCCAATGCTGAACTCAGAAATCCAGTATCAGCAGCGATTATGGCGTATAACCTAAAAAGTCGCTTTTTTCAAATTGCGGTTTTTGCCCCAATTTGCTTTTTTTGTCGCAGCATTGTTTTTCTCCAACCCTAAAACAATGGTAAGTGACTGGTATAGTCCTTAAAAGAACTCGAGGCCAGGTATAGTCCTTGCAAAAAAGCTAAAACGGTGGCAAGAAATTTTTTTGAAAATCAAGAAGAACTTTCCCGAAAAGGCAAGAAACAAAGCAAAAACGCGGATTTTTCAAGAAATTTCAAATCAAAACGTAACTTGCTGTTAGAGCTGTCTGAAAGATTTCACGAAAACCTTTCTTGCAATGTTTTGCCTGTCGACATACCTTCAGTGGTTCGCGAGGTATTGCTGAAAATCCGCCGAGCAAGACGATAAATCGGCTTTTGCGGTCCCTAAAGGCTTTTGAAACTTTTCAAACTATGAGCATTGAACCAAAGTTTTTGTTTTTTCAACTTTGTGCTGATTTGCGCATGAAATTTGGCAACGCTGAAGCGGTTGGTTGGATACAAATTGGAAAGAAAAAGCATCTCACAAAAAGGCAGCTTCATTTACAAAACTGGTAGGTTTGTTTTTCGCAAGGAACAAACTTTGCAGTAATTACAGCATTCGCCAAGGCGTTGATAGGTTTATATCTTTCCAAGCAATAAAGATTGTATCAATGTTTGTAATTTATCAAATTGTTGTTTGTTTGTGCACGAAATTTGGCATCGTTGAAGCGGTTGATAGGCTACAAATTCCAAAGAAAAAATATCTCGCGAAAAGGCACCTCCATCGAGAACATTGATAGGTTTGAATTCTGAAAGGAACAAAAAACGCAGTGAATACAGCATAAACCAAGCTATTGATGGGTTGGAAACTTTCCAAGCAAAGAAAAATGCACCAATTACTTTAGATTTTCAACTTGCTGATTATTTGCACATGGAATCTGGCAAAATTGACGTGGTTGGGAGGCCACAAATCGAAAGACAAAAGCTCACGAAAACGCAACTCCACTGAGACCGTTGTTAGGTTTGGTTTTTGCATGTATCATGCATCGCAATGAATACAACGTAATTGGAAAGAATGTTATCTTTACAGCTTTTATGAATATTTGAAGCACTGTGGATTGCATGAGGGAAGGGTATAGGCAAATCGGTAAGCCGACGTTTGATCTGCGACAAGCGCTAGACCGACTCTTGCGATCACACGCGCTTCAGACGACGGTGGTGCGAATTTTTGCGCTTTGGCGACTTTTCAAAGGTGTCCTGTGAAGGTGCGAAACTTTTGAGGACAATTGCCGAAAAACATACTGGTTGGCAAATCAGCCAAACCAATTCATCAACCCGGAATGGAACGTGCAAAAGAGTTTCCTTACGAAAGTTTTGTTTGGTTTTTCTATGAAAGTTTCATTGGATAAAAAGTCTATAAAATTGATGCAACATTTTGCAGTCAATAAAAAATCATGTCAATACTATCCAAAAAGATTTTGCAGCTTTTGCTCAACTTTTGCTGAAATGTGCTACAGTCAGCAGCAGTGGTGCCAGGCTATCACCTAAAAAACAGAAGTACCTGGGGCCAAGAGCTTGACGTTTGTTCCGAAGGTGCTGACGCTTACGGGAACGCTGTTGAGGAACGCGAAGATGGGAGCGGTCAGATAAATCAGAAAAGCAACCAGAATAAGCCCAACACGAACAAACAACTCGTTCATTGCTGCCATTTGTGATTTCGCTGTTGACTACCGGTTTCGTTACAAGTCTTCTAAGTCTCGACCTGCTGTATAAAAACGAATAAATGCATTTATTTTTGAACAAATCGAAATAGTGGGTTTACCAATTTTCTTAAAGTTTTTTTTTCTCTTTTGGTGCAACGAAATTCATGCTTTTACATTACCTGCCAATTTTTTTGCAAAGGCCATGCAGCATTTCGTATACTAAAAGCATTTGAAAAGCTTCAGAAAATTTTCTTTGCAAATAATATGTGTTTCGTTTCCGCTTCTTCCAAATTTGTTCTTGCCAAGTTTTTATCAAAATTCTCCATAAGCCTGACTGCAAGATACATGTGAACACTTATCGGGTTTTACGAGAAAGCAAATAATCCTGGTATTTGTTTTATGGGCAAGCTACGTGAATAAGAGCAATTGTACTCTCCGCAAGTGCAACTGCTGCTGATAAGCTGCTCAGAAAAACACGTGACCGTTCTTATCACCGGTGCAGTGCTTGTGCGGTGCACAAGGGCAGCAACCTTTTGTAAATCCTGTTTGGCAAACGATTACAACATCTGCTCGAACATTTCGAAACCAAACAAAGCTGAACCTACACAAGCCAGGCAGCGTTTGCTGCCATGTTGCATTGCAGCAAATTAGATGGCACTTTTTCTCTCTAGAAGCTTGCTGCAGAAATATACAGTGACTAGCTGTGATCGTTCTGCCGTCATCCGCTTCATCGTATCGACGTTACCCAAGGATCTTGTCATTACGCAGCATGTTTGACAAGCTCAGGTGATAACCGCACGTCGGATACAGTAAACCTCTGTTAATCCGGATTAGCCGAATCCGTATCTTCGCCTAATTCGGATGAAATTGGTGGTACGAATGATTTTTTATGTTTTCAATAAAAAGTTTTGGATAATCCTGATTGTTTAAGCGAGATCTTTGCCTAATTCCGATGGAAGTTGCTTTTTTACATCTCGTGATTCGGATTTTCCTGTTTCGCAACCGTGAGTTTGTACGCTAATCCACATTGTAGTTATGTGTATATTAATAGCAACTGCTTACTGTTAAATACTCACCTATATGTGCTTTTGTGGTGTAATTTTCGTGTAAAGGTCGCAGTGATGGTGTAATGATTGGAAGTCGCATTTTTTGTGCCTTGCTAGAATGCAGCCCAGCACAAACACGTCCATTGCTCCAATTACTCTGCTTTGTTCACCGCAAAACGTATTTGTCACTCTGGTGTGCGCTGCCAGGCATGTAGCCAGGTTTTAAGGTTTGGTGTGGCAAAATGCATTTATAGGGGGGCATGACTTTTGTTTTTAATAATTTTTAAAACAAAATTTTCTGGGCACAACGCAATTTTAGGGGCATAAAAGTATTTGGGGTGCATTGCTCCCAAATGCTCCCCATGGCTACGGGCCTGTGCGCTGCGCGTCTAATTTTCTACGTCGCGTGTTTAGTTTCAATCACTTTGTTTTTCTTTCTTTCAGCTCACTGCGGTACTATGCTTGACTGAAGTTATCGTGAATTAGAGTTAGAATTATTCTGAGAGAAAATATGTTGTTGCTACGAGCCGGTTCAGCTTTAAAACACTGTAACATCGTAATTGCTTGACTTACTACACGTCTTACTAATGCACGTATGATGTAATGGTCAGTTGTTATGCTTATTGCGTAACCAGTATGTAAGGTTAAAAACGCATTTTACAGTGGCTTTTGGGATCTGCACTTTACAAAGATGTCTAATTCGAACAAACGCAGCAGTCAGGACAGAACACTCGCAGAAAAGTTAGATGGCACAATGCGTTGATGAAAATCTTAAGATGAAAGAGATAAGTATTGCCACACATTTTAATTCAAAATTACTGATTTGTTCTTGTGATATGTCAATGTAAATACATGCTGTTATTGTATCAATAAATTTGTTTTATTTAAAAATTTCTATCATCATTGTGTTGTTAATGTGTCCAATTAGGGTGATTGTTCCCGACATCCTATCTGCATAGCATCAGGCTTGAAATAAACGTCTTCGGATAATCCATCTCCTCGCCTAATCCAGGTGAATTTGTCTGTCAAAGCGAATCCGGATTAACCGAGGTGTGCTGTGTTTCGATCTAGTCTTGTTCGGTAAAAGTAAAACAAATAGCTGCACAAGCTGCTAAAAGCTAAGTCGCACAGATTGTTTGCTGCAAAAATGTAATTTTAAGGTTTAAATCAATGGTTTCCAACCTGTTACTTTCCCATCAGCAAATGCGTTAAATTTCCCTTCTTGTATACCCAACCGCCAGTTTGCTTAGTTGAAGGCAATGCAGTATCAAGAAAACGAGACGAGACACTTTGAGTTTATACCGGGAATCAACGAACTGAAATCATCGTGTATTGTCATTGCTACCTCAACTGTCACCAAAATAATGTTCACCTGTGCTACAGTTTTACGGAGCAGGCTATGACTTGCGTAACCTCTGCTTCAGCTTCGAGAACCCAAAGTTGGGAACCACAGGCTTAGATATATTTGAGAGCTGATTTTCTTAGAACTTTATTCTGTTGTCAATTTTTTCTTGCATTTTGTAGGACTTCTCGGTACTATTAAACAAACTATTCCTGGCTGGAAAGAAATCTGCATATGTCTTGCAATTCCTATTGTGGAGTTTAAATATGTGAAAAGTGAATAAATCAAAGCATCATTTTTAAAGTTTTCAACTTGTGACTATTCCGCTGGCATGCATAATTTATCGCTTGTTTCAAATGCTAGCTTATATTACTGCCTGCCTTGCATGCAAACGAGCAAACGCAAAACCGACAAGATGCGGACGCGATCCAAGAGTTTTTGCAACATCAACGGCAACCACTTAAGAATTTCGGGAAAAAAGCCGTCGCATAACTGGACAAACGCATAGCTACCCGCAAAGTTAGATTTAGAGATCTTAACCGTGGCATCCATTTATGTAAAAATGTATGCTATTGTTGCCTAAGATTCTTTAGTCTTTTCAGTACTTTTGAGCTGTTCAGAACTGCTAAATAGTGAAACGCGCTGTTGTCTTAAGCATTTTTTGTAGCAAATGGACAAAAGACTTCAGAAAAATATATGTAATAATTAGTACTAATTTCGCAGCAGTGAAACATGCTAATTAAGTCGACGATCTTCTGGGGATAATCTGTAAAGCTAAACAAAATTTTTGTTTGCACATTTATTTTCTCAAAAAAGCGACACAGCAGCATTGTTAGTTCCGAAATAAACTCAAAGCATGCAATGTCTTAAACCCGCGGAGTTGGTACGTTTTATACAAGGCTGCAAATGCGGTGCTTGTGTTCAGCAATAAACAATTTTAAGCACTATTTCATGATTCGCGTAGCTTGTGCCCTGAACTTGTCAATCATGTCTGCAAGCGTGTCATAATTACGCAGTTTTTGAAACACAATTGTGTTTCCCAAAATTTTATAACTTTCAAACCAAATAACCGCGCCAGACTCTTTTACATGCCTGACTGATATATATATATGTATATATATATATGTGGTGGCGTTAAGTTTGCCAGACCCATGACAGATTGTCGCTCGCGGTCAGCCGGTAATATCGCTATCTCTTCTTTTACGAAGGAAACATTTTGAGCAATGATTTCCATGAAGCGAGACGGAACAGCGTAGCATTATGATTAGCAATCGCACCCTTTGGCTGTTCATAAACTTAGCTTTAATTTTGACGTTAATCCTTGTTTTTCTCGGATGCGGTAAACTTCAGAACATCCTCGTTTCGCACAGCTGACATATTCGCTCTGCAGGGCGCAGTTTTTGCAGGTGGGTGACGGCGCACAGGCTGAAAAAATATAATTATTCAAATGTTTTTCTTTGGCGGTTTCCGCAAAGCCTAAAGGTCAAGTTAATCTCAACTTCCTCTTATCTTGCTCATAATTTTGTTGGAATTACGCTGAAAGGAACAGCCCTCAATAATTACCGCTAGCTTGACGTTCAGAGCAAAGGCAGTGCGTATTTTACGCATAACCTGGTGTGAAGACATCGCGCCACTTGTCAATCACGTCATGTGGAATAGACGTGTTGGAGAATGCTTCGTGTTTTCGCTCATTTGTATTACTTTCAAGCATGTTCATATCACAAACATAAATTTCAATTTTCTTTCACTGAATTCTGCTGAGGTCAATCGAAATCTTGTCTGCAGGATTAATAATTTCAAGAAAGAAAACGTAGGACAGAAAGATTTTTGCTCAGCTTTCACCGTTTCCGTCCAAAAACCAACATATTTTGGCTCAACAAATTCTTTTGAATGGATGACCTTCAACCAGGAAAATTGAAGTTTTTACCCTAAACTAAGAATTTCAGCCCAAATCTTATTTTGCAGCCAGCTGCCTAAAAACGTGTGACTCTGACAAATAGCCATTACGTTTTGGCAATGACGTTAATAGGCAACCCTAATCACAACTTACGTTCGATATAAACATGTTACTATATCATGAACTTCATTATTTTTCTTTCCCAAACGATTCCATTTCTCGTCAAAAACGAGAAATTTAAAATATTTTGGGAGAGCAGTCGACGCCCTTCCACGATTTTCCAACTCGCATGACATTTCGAATCTGGAAAACGATGTTTTCTTGAATATCAAAAAGCTGTGAAACAGCTTTGCGTGTCTTGATGCGCACGGCATTGTCAATAACCACAGGTTTGTATTTTCATCACAGGCATCCGTTCTCAGGTACTTGTGCATCATAAAGTTCTGAAAGTATGGCATATTTTCATAATTCCTCGAAAGCGTAGTGATTCTCATGAAGAAGCTACATCACAATATATGCAATCCAAATATTTCGGGCGGTGCAATGAACGAAAATCAAATTGTTCAACAGTGTACTGCACTGAGAAGAAATTAATTGCTGAAACTGGTTTTCGCTTTGCCATTTTTTGAGAGAGAAATTGAAGCACAACTGCACCAAGCAACATCAAAACGGGTGTATTAACCACAAAGTACGCAATAAAAGGAAAGCCTAACTTCCTATAATAGATATAATTGAAGTAGTGATACGCAAAACAAAGTAGGGTTCAAACAACTTAAGTTTCTCACACAACCATGGGATCCAACTTTTTCGTTGAATCCATCACCAGCTGTGAAGCACAGGGCAAGAAGAGAAAGGATCTGACGAAATGCTGCATGGAGACATCGCTGCTTAGGGATAAGACGAAAATTGAACATTAGGTTCTGATCTAGTAAGAAGTAAATCCGCCATTTGCTTTAGTGGCACCACAAATATAGGCATAAAACTAATAGCTCGTTTTTTTGTTTTATGCACCAATACAAACGACATTTTGTTTTCTGTTTGAAATGTGATGGTGATACACCCGCGATTCCTTGAACGTTAAAATCGTTTGGTTAGCTGAAGCGGCCCTTTTTTGATATTAATTACTTAATGACAGCAAATATCTTATTTCCTTTTCACCTCCAACATCAGCTGCACTTCATAGAGAATAGCCTAACAGAAAATCGACTCAACAACGTTTTCTAACAAGACATTTTCTTGAGCATGCTGTTCATCAGAAGTGAACGAGTAAAAAACTGATTACCTACTGTACTGCTGAAACTTGGGTTTTGCATATGAAACTGTAGCTAACAGTAAGAATCAAACATGAAACCAAGTCTTGGCGGAAGTCAAACATTCTTGTCGTTTGGTTCCTTGACATTTACAGAAATCACCTCAAAGCAAAATGATGCAAACGTGTGGTTGGTAAAATATAACTTGAGATCGGAAAATGTCTCTGGAAGACTTGACTTTTATTTCAGTCAATCATTTTTGATGCCGTATATCAACATTTTGTTAATTATATAATAAAACTTTATTACTTTTTGACATGTTATATCTGTGTTTTCTGTTGGTGTTACCAGCCTGTAAAACGCTCTTTTTTATTTTTATTTCTGACGCAGTTTTCACAGCGAATGAGTGCGCCGCTTCAAATGCTAGAGACCACGCTAATATGGTGGAACTGAAACAAATTAAACTCTTATTCGGATAATTCAGCTGACCGATATGCCCACCAATGTTTTAAAGCATTTTATAGCAAAAAGGGATTCGCCTTGTCTCGCCAGCAAAATTCCAAACATCAGTGATACAGAAAAACAAGTTGCTGTTTATACAGACAATACTTAAACAATTCTTTTACCCTGCTTCCTGCTTGATAAATACTGAAGGTTCATTTTTTTCACAGGAATGGCAATACAGCGTGACAAAACGCTGGTTGGAAAAATTATCCCGTATGCTGCTTATGCATGACTCATATTGTTTTCGCAAATGCAGAAACTGTCCTTTGTAAAACAACCGCTGTCCTTTCCGCTATTGGCAAAATAAGTGAACAAACGATCAAGTGCTGTTATATTTAAAACAATCAGGCAAATCTTCAGAAGTTTTAAATGTCTACTTCAGATATGCCATTTTATCAGATTTTTGAAAATCAAAAGAAACGTAGAAATTATCCTATTAATTTTATTAAATCTGGGGAATCACTGAACTACCTGGTTATTTCACAATTTCTGTACCGTCTAACGTTTTGACACAGCAAGGACAGAATAATATTTTGAAATTCTTTTGCATTTTTTTGTTGCAACACATTTCTTTGTAGTGATAATAATTTTTTATAGATAGTAAATGAGTTACAAATGGTTTAAGGTTACGTAGTTCGCCAAATTCAAAGGTAAAACTATAACCACTTTTCAACACTTATCTTCGCGATAATTGCATCCAAGAAGCATATGTTAGCTAAACAATTAGCTCACATGATCGACCTTGAAGAAGGTTTCAGCCACCACATGCCGGTTTTAAATTACATTCACAGAATCTCTCGTCGCGTAGCTCTTCATTATCTAAATACGCGATTACAGCAAGTATGGTCAACTATGGTCGTATTACTCTTTAATCAGGCCGTTGAACTTGGATTGAATAAACCTTAATCAGGTCGCTGAACTTGAATTAAATAAACCCAACTCACTATTCGTATTTCTTTCAATGCCTACGTTTCCCCAGCACAAGGCTTACTCAAGACCAATTTCTTTGTTGATGGTGGGTGGGCGATATATAATTGCGGTATGGAATTTCACTTTGATCTAATTCTGCAGTAATAGATTCACTCACAGCACGCTTTCATAATATCAACCGTAGTGCGACTTGACCTGACAAAACAGATTATTGTATAACAACAATAATGAACTGCAGCTTGCTGCACGTTGATTGGTAACAGTTTCAAAAGTCAAGCACTTTTCTAAAAAGATGAGTGCTAGACCAGTGAAAAGAACAGTGAACAGAGAGTGTTTATTAAATAAAGAATAACACAATGTTTTTCACTGAAGTCTGATCAAGGGCTGTTTTTCTGATATGTCACGAAGACATTGCAGTTAAAAAAAAATGCAATATCATCCTTCACTTTCATACGAAGCGTGCGAACTGCTCTCGCAAGCACTCAATACAAGAACGGATGGCTACAGCTCAGAGGTGGGCTGAAGTACAAAGTCAACAAGGTTTCTTCCACCTTCCAACTGCAATTCCAGAGTCAAATGCTGAGGTCGGTTTTATGCCACCATTGAAGTTGGTAAATACTTACAAGAGTCCCTCCTGAAGCCAGTTTCAGAATGCGTGTTGGAGATCGCAGATCTCTTGTACTGCAACAGCTAATGTAAATTTGAATAAATCCGATTACCACTTTCTGTACAACGATTGCCCGCCACATGGAACTGATTGCCGAAGCTATAGCCAGCGAGTTAAAGCAAAAAGTGGCGTAAATTCACGAGTGCTGGATAAACGTAATGATGTACAAAGGTTCTGCTCGCCTCCTCGTTGATATCCAAAGGATTAATCATCATTTTGACATAACAAAGGAGATTTCGAACATGGAGGCTCTGAAAGGTTAAACGTTGGGAGAGGACGTAGATGGTCGGGGTTAGTTGTCAGGAAGAAAATGAAGCAACCTTGGTATAAACGTATGGATGTAACAACGGGTGGTCTCCAAATTTTACTGGAAAAATTTGAGATGCTGAAAGAAATTGGGGTGAAAGGAAAAATTCTGACCGGGATGTTATTTTCCTTCACTGCATCCTTCACCAGGGATCTCTGCGTAGCTCTGTGCAGCGGATCAGTCATATTGCAAATCCAGTCTCAAAACGTTTTAACTTCACAGGCACAAGGGGATTTCAGCACCGTTAGTTCATTACATTCCTGGAGGAAACCTGTGCAGGTCACCAGGACTTTCTTTGCCACTCTGGTGTCCGATGGTTAGCTTTGGATAAAGTGTTCAGTGAATGCCCTGGAAACTAAAAAAGTACTGCATATTTGGGGTTGATGGAGAAGGTCGATGATTACCTGAACTGAGCGACAAGGCTGTGTGACTTTGCATTTTCTGTGGATATGAATATATCAAAGTGAGGCTACAAGGGAACATGTAGTTTCCCCAATGCATGTGAGAGCTTTCAAATCCATGCTAGAATTATTCTCTAAGCAGCAAATTTCAAACAAGTCATTCGCTTATTTTCACACTGACTACACTGTACAGCAAGTCGCTGGAAGACGTGCACGAATTCTGCAGGCAGTTTTATGATTTTGAAAAACTTGACCGGTCACTTCAGATGGTGAACTGTCCCCTATCACAACACTCGGAGGCAGCAGGCCGTTAAGGGCGATTGAAATTGTTCACTATTTGGTTTAACCATGTCATTGCAGAGCAGAGAGTGACTTACGTGCTTCTATTCTGCATTTCCAACCATTCGGAGAATGTCACAGAAGATGCTGGCATTGTTTGGCTTGGCCTGTGTGCGTGAGCAGAAGTTCAGAGTCATATCTATATTATCAAGCTCGTCGCAGATGAAACGTAACTGACCAACACCTCAGATCAACCATGAGGATTACCACAACAAAACCAGCTGCAGACTTTGATAAACAATGGCTGCAATGAAGACCATGCAGCACCTCTGTTCCCACTAAAATTGTACTTGACTCCAGTGGCGGTTCTAAGGGAGGGCCTGGGTGGGCCATGCCCCCAGATTTCTGGCTGGCCCTCTGCTTGGCTCCCCAGTTTTGTGCTTAATTTCACGTACAAGTTCGTTTGATAGACATATACAGCAGATAACTTTCAGCCAGCAAAATTTTTAACGATTTGAAGACTTTCTGGCGACGGTTCTGACGATATTCACAAGTCTATTTTGGGTTTGATAGGGTTAATCATATTTATTAAAAATGAATATTCATTACAACGGAAAATCACCATGTAGGAGAGACATTGATGTTGGCCCCCTACTTTTTTCCTTGGCCCCGCAGAGCCCCCCAGTTTTGTCATTCTAGAATCGCTACTGCTTGACTCCTTTTGCTGTTTTCTTAAGTAAAATCATTTATACAATGAATTATGCAGCATTACTTACATTAACATGATCTGTTAACTGTTGAAAAACTAAACTTTTATGTTATCGCGTCTACGTCTAATTCGCATAAGTTCACACAAACAATGCTTGCCATCTTCGGCTGATTCGACCCTGTGTCAAATTTTACAACCCAATGCGGCCGGCGTATAAGCAGTTTGACTATACAGTAGTCAAACAGTTTGCCATGCCCTGAACAGGAGCTTCGACATTATTAGTATATTCGGTTGCCCAAAGCTCTGTATGTTAATATTTCAACAAAATCTGATGAAAGATCCATTAAAGATATCAAAATTTTATCAGCAGTGATGGCAGCGTAACTTTTGAAAAACATTTCAAATTTCACTAACTGAGCTATCAGGTAAAACTTATTTTTAAAATAGTTGGCTTACATCGGCAGTTGATCCTCTTGTATTTAAAACGAGTAGTGAAAACTGCGTTGGCACGGATCTCCTTTGTTGATAGGTAGCGAAATGTTGGCAAAGTGCGAAGAATTTCGTTAATGTAATTCTTGAGTCCTAGAAAAATAAACCCAGCGTCTGGAAAGCTTTTGCAAAGATGTGCTGCCTGTCGTTTGCGGGAGAATTCAAAACAGTTGAATCCAGGTTTTTTTTTCAAGCCGTTTTAGTGACCCGATTCGGGTCCCTAGAATTTCATATCGGGTCCCCAGAATCACAGAAAATTATCATCGGGTCCCTAAAATCAGAGAAATCGGGTCCCTACAGATCCATATCGGATACCTAACATTTTCCTTAAAAAAAACAGGTTGAATCTTGAATCTATTTTTGAAGGAAAGCCATGAAGGATAAGATATTCATTCAAGGCAAAAAACGCTTGCTTTTCAAGCTGTAGGTCGTCGTCCGCTGATTGTCCTTCTACGGAGTCGATTCTCACCTGTTTGTTGCTGGTCACGTCGTTTCGTCATTCATGTACATGTCGAGAAATCAAATTAGTAAATAAATACGTGAGCGTTCATCGTAAAGCTTGTGAATAAACATACTTGGAAAGGCTGATGCTCTTTTGCAAAGAAACCGTATGGACTACTTGTCCGCCAACATTGCATTATGGTTTTGGGCAATGTCTTGACCTACGTGGTAGTGCGTAAGCCATTCTTCAGCCAAGCATTGAGCGGGCAACTGAGACCAATAAAGATTTGCAGCAATTTAATTTGACAGCACGTTGCACTGTCAATTCAAACAGGGCTCGACGCAGTCGAACTTCTGAGAAATTTCCGTGCGTCGAACAAAGGTCGTTCACAACTGAATGAGCTTGTGATTACTTCGATGAAAATAGCGATGCAACCCGCGCCGTGATGCGACGCTGCTCACTCATTTGCCCGACGGCTGCCGCAAGGTCGAATGTGGATACTGAGCTGAAGGGCTGCACGTCGCATGCTGATTTTTGAAAGATCTTTATCTTCAAAATTCTACAAATTTCTTAAATACTTCTCGTGGGATCGAGCACTGACAACGCACAAGCAGTGGCGACTCCGGCACTCGGACTTAGCCAGAGTCTTCGATTACGATTTATATTGCAGAACAGGGGTGGTTAAACATTTTCTACGGAGGGTCGCATTGAAATATTTATTGCTACCGAGCCCCATATATTACATATATTACATCTATAATCGATTTAAAAACTGTTTGCATTAGCTAGCACAAAATGAAGGTAACATTAGCCACTTCAGGTTGATGAATAAAAATGCGATTTCGAATAAAACGTGCGTGGAATAAAATCTCGAGAATTCTAATCACGATCGATAAAACCACTTTAAGCCAAAGACTCGAAACATGTACTGTCGATGTACGTAAGGCTGCCCTGCGGGTCGCACCTTACCCACCCCTGTTGCAGAACGTGTGCTTGCTTACATTGTATATCTGAGCCACCACCCACTTCACTGATTAAGCTTATTAACTCGGGTTCTTTTCATTGTGCCCTGCCACTGTTCATATGTTTTCATTCCATGTTTGTCCTTTCGCATTCATGTTGCATGTGATCTGAATCGAAAAATAACGTTCGTAGTAGGCGTTCTCTCGACTCCGTTCGCTCGCGCTTTGCTCGGGCTCATCCATTACAGCCCAAGCTGCCCTCGGCAATTTTTTGAAACTAAATTCATATCAGACTAAATGCTTTTTGAAGCAGTGGCTTTGCATAGAAGATTGGATTTAAATTCCATTCCAATTAACAGTTTCTATTCGAGAATAATTTCAAACGAACGACAAATTGTCCAGTAATTCGGTCCAATATGAATGAGCCTAGTGCGCAGAGGTTTACTCGGGCTCACCCGATATAGCCCGAGCTGGTCTCTGCAAGACTGCAAATAAGTAATTTTTAAAATATAATTCATATCAGATTAAATGTTTTTTGAAGCAATGGATTTCCACAGAACATTGGATTTGAATTCCAATCCAATGGACAGTTACCACTCGAGAATAATTTCTAACCAACTATAAATTGTCCAGTATCTCTGGCCACTGTTGCCACTGTGGTCAGTCGCATTAACATCAGATTGTTGCCTTTTTCAACATCAGAGTTTTACGTTACAGATAAGCTAAATGCTTCTATTACCAATACCTGACAAAGTTCCATAACACACATTGAATCCGAAACAGAGAAGTATCGTCATTAAATGGAAACGCTTGTCATTTGTGCGTAATGTAAATGTTATTCCCAACGTCATGAAGAGAGCTCCTTCAGTTTGGAACAATTACCAAACACACATGAGGGTGAGAAATTGATGAATGAAACTTAAATCATGAATTTAATTCATTTTCATCATAAAAGTAATGAAAGTTAGAGAAAAAAAATTTTCTCAGTAAACATCAGATTTGTTGCCAAAACATCAAACATCAGAAATTTCTATCAAAACATCATGTTAAAGCTTGTTGTTAAAGCATCAGAAGTGGCAACACTGACTCTGCTAATGTGAATGAGCCTAGTAAGCACAGGACTAACTGGCGTTATCATTGTCCTGTGACGTCAGTTAAGCAACAGTGGATCAGTTCTCATGATAACTTCTCGTCGGTTGTTACGTAAATGGCGTCACAGAGAAACGATAGTGCCAGCCAGAATAAGAGGAAATAGAAATTTCAGTCATGCAGTCTTCGAAAGGTTGCATTCAGTCAGAATAAATCGCATGATGAGCCCGAGTGTCACTGTTGACCTGGAGTCACCCCTGCGCACAAGGCAAGGATCACGTCGTTCCTCAACATTGCGTATCAAACCGAATGGCTAATTTCTACGAGAGATCGATTTGACAAGCTGAAAAGTTTCTGTCACCAAAAGGAAATTGCTAAATCACGTCAATATTACGTCAATATCATTAGTTACCACCATCAGAAATGATAATTATTACAAATTGATGGTTCCAAAAATATATGTCAAAAGTTTATCTCTGGTACAAACGACTTTTCCCTGAGCCTAAGTTCACACTACAGAATCACAAGTGAAGCGTAACTGATTAAAGAGTTGTGCTTAGCCGTTAGTAATAAAACATATGATCCGACGCCTTGCTCTTGATAACTTAGCCTAATGCCATCACTTAATTGTCTGAAAAGAACACAGTGGCTTACGCAGAAAATTGTCATGGGGGTTCATTCAGTGGCGTATGGTAGTCATTTGTATTTGGTGTGCGCTGTTTGTGACGTCACAATTTGAAGACATATTGATGTTTCTAAACCAACGTTTTCGCGAAATTTGTTGACACAATATGCCCATTCTGCTACACGTACTCCCCTTAATTTTTATGTCATTGCACTGGATATAAACCAGGGTCTCAAACACGCGGCAGGCCTCATGTGGCCCGCGAGGGCATTTTGTGCGGCCCGCGATGCTTTTGGGGAATTTTCAAATATTGAACATTTACTTTGCCAAGTGCCTTGCAAAAAGATGCCACGAAAAAATTGAACCAAAGCTGAATGATGCCCAGTGCCATTTTTGTCCCGGCCGCAACACTACAGACCAAATTTTCACTCTGCAGCAAATTTTTGAGAAATCTTGAGAGTACACCAAAGACGTCTACACATGCATTGTCGACCTCGAGAAAGCATATGACCGGGTTCCTCGTGGAAAGCTTTGGAAGTGTTGCGGGAGTACGGTGTTGACGGCCGCCTGTTACTGGCCGTCAAGTCACTGTATTCATGCTCGGAAGTTTGTGTCCGTGTCGGGAGAGTTAAATGGGATTTTTGCGAAGAGACCACGGTGTGACACAGGGGCGTACCAAGGTGAGATGGCGCCCGGGGCATGAAACAAGTTTGGCGCCGCCATGTTTGAATCTAAGGCCTTTTGGCAGTAAATGTACTGTAATGAAGAAAAAACTTGCGACATTTTTGGGACTTTTCGGCGCTCCCCAGTGATTTGGTGCCCGGGGCATTGTTCCACCCTTGCCCCCTCGTTACGCCCCTAGTGTGACACTTCGCAACAAAGTGCGCAGCTGAGAAATTTGCTGAGCCCTGAATGTCGAACCACTTCTCCTCCGAATTTAAAGAACCCAGCTGGTTCGGCCATGTAACCAGAAAATCCTAGGAAAGATCGGCTAGGCAAGTCCTTCTGGCTAAACCCACGGGAAAGCGGCCCAGAGGTCGTCCAAGGACCAGGTGTAGTGACTACATTTTCGACCTTGCTTGGTCCTGTCTTGGTGTGGAGCCAGCAGAACTATACGAAACTGCAGTTGACCGTGAGGTATTTCAAGTCCTCCGCGGGAGGTTGGTTGCCCCCGCGACCCTCCCTACAGGAAAAGCGGGCATGAAAATGAGTGAAAATAACAACATATACGTTATTTAGTCTATTCACCGGTTTCTGAAAGTGCTCAGTTAGCGATTGATCAAGTTCCTTAAACAGCTAGAATTGAACGAAGAGACCGCTAGAAATGATCTGCCTATTCTGCCTATATTCAGGGTACCTTTTGCAGGAAATAAGATGTAAAAGCTGTTTCTGGTAAGTTTACGTACCGGTGTTGTTGCGTCAGCTTCGTAGTGCGGCCCGCGGGTTGTTTTATAAGTCCTCATGTGGCCCACGGCGCAATTTGAGTTTGAAACCCCTGATCTATCTGCGCTCCGGGTGACGATATCGGAGGAAAAAAACAACGCTACGACATAGCGGTTCATAACTGCATAAATATCAGGCTGCGCGTAAAAACAGGGGTGTGAAACACACTCATCACTGCGTCAGAGCAGTCCACAACTGCAAAATCAAGCTGCTCTAATGTCTTGTCACATATGAGCAGTGGAGCATAGAAAGTGTGCGGCTGGAGCAGTGCCGTGGCAAAACAGCCCCGTATCCCCCGGTCGGGGGGACCCGACCATTCGTGGGGGCCCCACAATATGCATTATAATAAAACTTTTAAGAAAATGTGATGCATGCGCTTGGTTATTTGCTGAATGTGTAATAAAAATGGGCTAAGTTTGCTTAAATAATGCAAGGTATTTAGGTAAGAACTTCTTCCTGATTCAAAATTATTAGTTTAGCTTGGTTAGGTTTTGAAATAGCGCTGCTCAGGGAGCTAATTTGCAACTGGCTCGGAAAAGCACGCAGCTGCCTAATTGCTTGCTAATATTAAAAGGTCCCATCTGAATTTTTTTGGTGGGGCCCCAACAGCCTTTCACACGGCTCTGGGCTTGAGTGTCTAACGCACTCTCCGGTTTACAAGATCGAATTTTGCTAAACTACACAAGAATTGTGAATGCGCATGAAGTACGCAAGAAAACTTTCGACTTTTTGTTATGTATAGAAGTCCAGCAAATTTTTCGTTTTCCTTTTTCCCTGCTGAGACGTTATCAAATGCATGAATGCTTCTATGTTAACAAATGCTGTTTTTGAGCTCGTGCAACAGTTCTATCATGTTACAGAAACTGGTAATGCAGCCAATGCGGTCAGCACTTGCGCTGCTCAGCCATAGCAGACAAAATAAAGACAATTGTTTCGGATAAAGAGAACTATCGCGGAACAAAATCTTAAACATGCGTATCAGACGGAAGGTCTGCAAAAAGTGGTGAGATGTTTTCTGGATGCAGACAATAACCCAGATTTCCACCAAAACCTATTTATTACATTTTGTCCCATTTACAATGTTCCTTGAAATTTGTGTGCAAATTCATTCCGTGGTATTTGTATTAAGTCGACAAATTAACAAGCAAAAACTATGCGAAAATAATTAATCTCGTTTGCGCAGGTAATAAAGTTTTGTAAAATATAAAATTCAAGGGAGTTTAACCCCAAACCACCCTTTGCCTACGCCCTTGAAAGAACACAATACGTTGTGTAAATTTAGTTCGAATATTTTATGCGAATCCACAGAACATAATTCTCATTTGCAACTATAAGACTTTCATTCAAATATAAATTCTCCAGACATATTACCTCTGCAAGATTTGAGAACAAAAGTTAGCCTTTTTTTGTAGGCTCAATTCAACATAAGAGTTTCTTAGTTTGTTTTCGTTACCACAAGGAATTACTGCCAAAATATATAGCTTAAATGAATCTCACGTTTGTAGTTGAACACATGCAGTCAAGGATAATTGATCTGATGATATTCTCCAATATGCTTTTTTGGTTTTGCACCTTGGGAAGCATAGCATTAATGGTTAACACGTTAATCAGTCATGCTCAGCGTGGATCCATTGGCGACTATAGCAGGTTGAAAAATAAATGAAAAAATCATTTGCACCTGACAGTTTGTTAAACTGTTTTCATTGCTGCAGCTGCTACAATCGAGAAATCCACTAAGAAAGACAGAGGCAATTTTGGCCAAAACTCGCCGGCATGTTGCGCTAGAGCAGGGGTTCCCAACCTGGGGTACATGTACCCCCAGGGGTACATTTCCCTATCCGAAGGGGTACATTTAAGTTTATCAATAGTCGAGCAAAATATATTTGCATATAATTTATTTCCAAATATTTACACATATATCAATGAATTTTCTTTTCAAAAATCATTATGTGTTCATGGTTGAATATATCTATGAATAATCATGATAAAATGTATTGTCACAGGAAATCTTAGGGGTACAAGTGCATCTGTCGAAATGCTGAAGGGGTACATACTTATCTGTTAAAATTCTGAAGGGGTACATGCTCATCTGTCGGAATGCTGAAGGGGTACATGGTAAGAGAAAGGTTGGGAACCCCTGTGCTAGAGAGTTAGTGAATAAATCATAACATGCAGAATTGTAATCACTTTCTGATAAAAAACAAGTGTCTTTCCATTTGAAATTTGCCCAGCACTGTGTCGACACTACGATGTCTTTGTGACATCACTGTGACATGTGGAAGAGTTTCAAGTGCAAAAATACTTGTATTTTATTTATCAGAGGGTACACAAAAAGCTGCATATTATGAATTCTTGACTTACACTCTGCAGGGCTCTGGTTCTCAAACTTTTTGTCGCTGCGGACCCATTTCATTGCAACCAAAACTGCTGCGGACACCTTCGTTTTGTCAACGTTTTTTCGATCATTGAGAAATTACATTCGGTTCATGGACCCCCAAGGGCCTAAGGAGTTCATGGACACCAGGTTGAGAATACCTATTCCAGCGCAATCAGTTTAAATTATGGCCGAAATGTGCTCAAACGTCAAAATATTTGGTCTCACACGGTCCTTAACAGATTAGGAAGCATTCCGCTTGTTTTTTTTACGGCAAATAAATATATCTGCATCTGTTGTTGACATTTACACTGATTTGACACTTTCACCACCACTGGAATAGTTTGGAAATGTTGCTGCAACATTGCAGTCAAGTGTTTCACAAAACCTGCAACTGTGCACCCAATCCCTTCTTGTAATCAAGTGGGATCGTAATATTGCAGGGATAGACGCACTGGTTGACCAAGAAACTACAGCTTACTCGTTGTCATACTTCTACATTTCAAGAAATTATTTTTAAGTTAAGAGGTATATTACATTTAATATGGTTGAAACAAAACTTTATTATGGACATTTGACTTGATTTAAATCTGTAGAGTTGGGATTAGTAATTTTAATGAACCAGCATACAGTATAAATAGTAATTTAAATGTTGTCAATTGAATGTAAGCAGTTTTTTCATTTGCCTGCTCAAATCTCAACACAATTGTTCAGGAAGAAAACGCGAGACAAATGCACGCTTTGTGTATGATGCTTTGAAAACACGAGGCATTAAATATTAAAATGTTGAAACCCGGATGTTGCTTTTCCCTTGCCTTATTAATATTTCTGGCTACGCGGCTGTATCTGATATGGGCAAGGTGGACCTAGGTAGAAAAAGTGACTTACTGATGCACTTACTGTAACTTCTATTGTCCTCGACGGGGCAGTCACTGCACAAATGTTGAAACCGGGCACTGCCGAGATAATCGGTGAATATGCCCAGCAAGTGTTCATCCACTACAGTATGTGGACCTGTAGCTTTCTCGTGTTTCACGTCTCGATCTTACTTGGGAAAGCTATGTTGGTGACCCCTTGAAGATGGAAACAAGGAAGGAACGAGAATAAGGGGTGCGAAAACGTGCGATGCGTATCGCAGTCATACCAGGAAACTGGCAGAGTTCCTACGTGTCGACGCAAACACGGAAGAGCTATCCGCCTTTCTTTCTGATGTGCTGGTGCAGTCCTTTCAAAACGAGACAAAGGAGCTGGTAGTCACTGATGGTGAAAAGGTCATCTGCTTCTAAAACAAAAGATGAAAGCTCTTTGGTTCCGTGCAGTAATGAGTCAGACACTCGCATCATAGGCGCAGCCGGGGGCAAGGGGCCATGGCTCCAAATTTTTAGCATATCTAGTCATTTTGTACTTTGAGAGGCACAATTCCGAACAAAACACTGTTGCTCGCCTAAAATCAAATATCTTGCCCCAAAAAAGTTCTTGGGCTGGCTACGCCACTGACTCGCATCATACTGCATGTGGCACATGTTGTTAAACATGACCATCGTCGAATTCAAGTTCGAACCGTAGACACCGACGTCGTCGTCTTGGTGGTGATGGTAACTCAGACACTTCCATGTGTGGATGAACTTTGGATTACCTGTAGTAGGGCAAAAATGTCGCTACAACCTGCCAATGAAATAGCTGCCTCCCTCGGTCAAAAAAGTTTTTTTACAAAAACTAGGGCAAAAATACGAAAGTAGAGCCTGGGATAGGTAGGTAAAATGACGACCATTTTGGAAAGTGAACGCAGAAGCTGACTAAGGACCAATCTTGGGTGGCTCGATATTTCAACTGTTTAAAATGCCTTAATGTAGATGTGTGCCAATTTTGGTGCTTTTATGATCAATTTCACGCTACGCTGTTCGATTATGTGTGGTGGTAGAGTGTGGAACGGCTGGAAGGAACACCTCGCTCTGCAAAACAAGCCTTCATATCTTAACACAAGTTATTTAAACAATCTATGACAGTGTTCGTCATCACAGAAGAGCACTCAAAGGCAAATGGGAACTGGCTGTGTTCGTCGATTGCAACGAAAAAGCATTAGTTTGGGCCCCCGGACAGATCCTTTGAAATCAATAGACAGACGCTCTCACGGGTGTGTCGCTTTTATGAGGGAACTTGGAGCAGGTCTGAAAAACATCGGTTTGACTTCTGCACACGTTCAACAATTATTTATGACATTTTTGGTATCTTTTTCTGTGCAAGGTAAAACCTTGATTGGATAAAGTGATACACGCGAGAAAATTCAGGGTGCCCAAGCTTTCATGATATGCTCGTGTATTGACCCTCGAGGGCATCGCTGATCACAGGTCAACAAAATTTCAAAAAATTTTTTCTTTTATGGATATAGTCATTTCTTATAGATTTTTGGGCGCTGAATCCGAAAATGACAATAAAGACCTCAGCCCTCGTTTTTTGAATATTTTCAATTTTAGTATTGTACGAATGCATACATTAACGCTAATGCAACAACAGAAATGTGCATGTTCACAATCGCTTCCTTTCAGCTTTCTTGCTGTCAGACCATCCCGGTTGATCTCGAGTAAGAGTCCGTTTTTCCATGACTGCAATATCCTGGTGCAAACGCTCCCCATGTTCGTTACATGCGTCACCAGAGTTTGAAGGAAAAAATGCAAGTGCGAATGTAAGAAGTGTATTTTTAAAGACATATTGCACCCCGTATTTTTGTAGGGATCTATCATGTGTTCCAGTTCCACAAGTTCAATATAATTTGGAGCTTTTGAATTCCCAAGAATGTTATGTGCCAAATCTCGAAATGCATTCCAGGCAACTTTCTCTGTTCCAGACAAGGTGCGATCAAATCTTCATCCTTTAATAGCTTGTTGATTTGGAATCCAGCGAAGATAACTTCTTTGAGCTTTGCTTGGCTTAATCAAAGAAACTTGTTGCGGATGTACAGGAAAGCTGCTCCATCCTGATTCATCGCAAAATTTTTCATATGCAATGGGAAAGTAAGATCTTTGATGCTTCAACGAGTGGAGTGTACTTAACATCTTTTGTGCCTGCTTTCATAGTGCTTCTTTTTAGCCACATCTTTTTTAAGGCAATGTTCATGTCTTGCACGACTGTCCCATTCACACACAAAAAAGCAATATTGTGTATAACCATGCTGCAATCTCAGTAGTATTGCAATTACTTTCAAGTCACTACACGGTTGCCAGCAGTACTGTTCGTAATTTATTCACTGTACATGTAAAAGCTGCTTCAAATTCTCGTATGTTTCTTTCATATGAGCTGCATATCCAACAATAATTGATAGGAACACATTACCATTGTGTTGCATCACAGCTTTTAGACTTAGTTTTGACGAATCAATGAACAGTCTCTATTCTTCTCTTCTATGGGAGTACTCTAATTCTTGCATAATGCCACCAACATCTGTGCAATATACAAGCCACGCTTTCATGCTAAAAACTATGGCCAAAGACTGTAGAAGTGCTAAAAACTGGGCCAAAGACTGTAGACGTACGAAAACTACAAACATTGACACTACTTTGAATCAAATTCCATTTTTTAAATTTCGAAGCCAATAGCTCAGCGTTAACTTTCGGCAAATCTAAATCACTAACAAGATCATTCAGTTCACTTTCATTGAATAAATGTGATTCAGATGTTGTAATACGAAATTCTTCAATCCTGGACGTGTACGGTTCAGAAATGCTAGACTCTTCACTGCTTTCTGCATCATCTGAACTCAACAGACCTATTTCATATGGTTCAGGAATATGAGGCTCGTCATTGTGAGGAACAGGACGAGTTGCAGAAGGTATGTTAGGATACTCTATAAAGACTTCTTCCTGTTAATCCTTTTTTCATGGAAGGCGTGAGACAAAAGGAACAATCTTTTACGCGATCCGTAGGTTCTCTCGAAATCATTGGCACTGAAAATGGCATTGCCTTTCTTTTCTTCTTCAACCACTCATTCACCCTGGAATACTATCGTTTTTTTTGTCACGTTAATAATATCATCGGGTCTGCCAGACACAGTTTTCAAAAATTGAAAAAATACCTTTTCCTTCAACTGCAGTTTATCACAAAAACTACACTGCAAATATAAGTCTCACTGAGCAATTTGAGCACTAACAAAGTTACTTTACTCTAATATCATACGATTCTTGTTGAAAAGTAAGTAGGGTGTCGAAAGTGTCATATGTGCTTGTTTTAGCGAAGGTGTCATGTAGTCCTGAACTGGATCGCTCATAAAAAAAATTACGGGCGTGAAGAACTTCTCCTTTTGTATGCTGCTAACAAGACCGTAGGAGCATGCACTGAGTGAGTTTCAGCCTTTTACAAGCAAAACTTCCTCTAACCACAACGTGGGGTCAGCGTGACCCGTCACCTCACACTAATACTATCGTCGGGTCTGCCAGACACGAACTCGCTCCATTGTGCAAATACTAGTAGAGCGTGGATGACCGCAATCGCACCTATTACTAGTCACACAAAAACATGAAGCTACTAAAGAGTTCAAAACGCCCCGACTTCCGCTTCCGCAGTTTAACGTGGATGACCTCATTTGACCCGGGCCTGGCAGACCTGCGATAGTATTCCAGGGTTAAGGGTGGACACACGGGAGTTGCAAGAAATGTGAGGATTCCAAGGCTTGTCCTGATCTCCGACTTTTCACCCATATGGTAATGATGACAGTGTCGTAGTTAGCCCAAAAATTTGGGCTAGTCAAAAAATTTTGGGGGGGCAAAATGTTTGACTTTAGGCGAATAACACTATTTTGCTTAGAAAAACGCCTCTCAAAGCGCAAAATGACTATATTTTCTAAACATGTGGAGTGTCCATTGCCTCTTTGCCCTCCCCTGGCTACGATGATGTGCCTTTCTTGTTCTAGTGGTCAACACACGATTTTGCGAAGACGCATTGAACTCCTCACAGGTATAACAGAAGTTATCTGCAGAATTTACACAAACACGAGGCATTTCAAAATATACTGAAATCTACTTTTAGCAGGTTATTGTACTCGTAGTGTAAGAGCTCAATTCTAAACAAAACAGGACGCAGTGCAAGTTTTCGATACAACTATATTAAGCAGCTACTCTACTTTGGAGTTTATTTTCACCTGCTAGAAACCATCGACTTAGTCTAAATTAGGTTAATGTTTGCTGGCTGACGTTACCTGCAGTATTTCACTGTTTATCACGCAAATTAACAAAGCTACACTCCAATTTAAGCTCTGTGGCTGATGTAAATCAGCGAAATCTTTTCAAATCGCTTGTACTGTCTTGAGATATGCCCTCCCTGATAACTGCATTTCATCTCTGTTGCTGAAAAACTTCTTATCTGTATAGAAAGAATGCACGTTGTATTTCCATCTTTTATAAGCCTAGCTATTATTATAATACACGTGACCTCACCCCTCTCAAATATCTTGAAACATGAGCGCCTGCAGTAAATGTAACAGTCACGACAGGTCTTCGAAAAATGTGGTTATTGAAAAGGTAACTTGGTGGTTGTTTTGAAAAGATCTTCCAGCCCTGTTATCTAAATGGGATAAATTTGTGACTGACAGCAGTGGCGTAGGCAGAGAATTTTCATGGGGTGTGTTTCATTCCGTGACGTAGCCTATGGTAACCATTTCTACATCGTGTGCGCCCACGTCTTAAGCAATTGTCACGCAGCCGGAATTTTCGCAAAAGTCCGTCCTTCCACACCCACGATCCAAAGGTTCTACAGTCTTCCAGGGCGTGCGGGTTTGAGCAACACCAACACTTACTCGTTTGTGGCTTGGAAGATTCAGTTGCTTCATCTTCTATAACAGCGTGACTTGACGCCTTGCAATGACCACCCTTAATAAAGGACTTACCACTGTCGCGCTGTTCTTCCATCATTTTGTTGAGTGGAGAATTTGCAATGTTGTCCTCAGCTTCGACAAACTCCACCAGCTCCTTAAAACGTGGGGTGCGTTGGGTTTCCTTCGTAATTTGCGCTACACGACGTTTCCAGCGTTCTAGGAGCTTTGGTGAGAAGCGCTTAGAAACCTTCACTAAAGTGGAAGTGTTATCCATCTCGGCACACTCGTCAATTTCGGAAAGTGTCAACCAACAATCCCAACCCTTCAAGGACCGCAAAGCCACTATAGTGGCCCAAACTTTGGCCAGTCATAACTTGCCGACCAATAAAGCTAGAGAGTTGATCAAACATTCTACGGATTCGGCAAGTCTTCGACTTGAGATCGAAAAAAAAGTTTTTCGGCTTGGATTTTGGGTTCTTTGTGTGTTACGTCACAGTGAGAGCATGTTTGTGCATTTTTGGCGCCTTTGCCTGGCCTTGGGCCCCAGCTCAATGCGAACTTCTTTTCGCTCAATGTTTTTTTTTTTTTGCATTTGTGACTCGAAAACGAGTCTTTAGAGCCCTTGACTGATTTGCCAGCTCATCGGGAGACAAAATTATGGCTCAAAAACCCAATTTTTGGAAAAAATTTGAAGTTTTCAAAAAAGACAACATTGGCCACTTCTGTCCAACTTTGGCCACTCGTGGTTGGCAGTCAGATTGAGCTAGAGAGCTTTTCAAACCCTCTAAAACTCGTGAAGTCTTCTATATTAGATTTTTAAAATAACTTTCATAATTTTTTGGCCTTTTTGGTCCATGGCCCCATGATTGGAGGATGTTTTGCGAATATTCTTATGATGTATCCGCGGATCCAACGCGCGGATAGTGTGGCTCAAAGTTTTGTTGTATCCTTGACTCGAATACGAGTTTTCAGAGCCGTTGATCGACTTTCTAGCATTTCTAGCTCCAAATCTAGGTCAGAAAGAGCCAAATACTTTTCCGATCTGCTAGGCCAATTCTGGGGATTTCTATAATTAACTTACTGCTCTTTGGCCCTAATTTGGGGTCCAGGAACGCTCAAAAATCAATAAAACCCCCATAAAACGCAAAATATGGCCTAAAAACGAAAAAAAATTGTGTCAAAAAATGGCTCTGCGGGTCTTAAAGGGTGGCTTGATGATGTCATCAAAGTATATCGAAAAATGCATAAACATCCTCTCATTATGTATACATCAACAGAAAACGTGACATCCAAAATCAGAATGCTTTTTTTTGCTGCAAACGTCATGACTTCACGAGTTTTTAGAGGGTTTGAACGGCTCTCTAGCTCATTCTGACGGCTAGTTATGACCAGCTACAGTCAGGGGTGGAATTCCCCCAGATTAGCGTTTGTGGGAGCAAAATTTTGACCATTATTTGGTTTTTGAGCCATAATTTTAGATCCAGATATGCTAGCAAGTCAATCAAGGGCTCTAAAGACTCGTTTTCGAGTCTCGAATCCAAAAAAACATTGAGCGAAAAAAATTCGCATTGGCCTGGGGCCCAGGGCCAGGCAAAGTTGGCCTAAAATTGCCCAAACATGCTCTCATTGTGACGTAACACACAAACAACCCAAAATCCAAGCCGAATTTTTTTTTTCGATCTCAAGTCGAAGACTTGCCGAATCAGTAAAGGGTTTGATCAACTCTCTAGCTCTATTGGTCGGCAAATTATGACTGGCCAAAGTTTGGGCCACTATAGTGTCTTTGCGGTCCTTAAAACACAGCGCAAACTCACGAAGACCGCCTGCGTCGTTATGGTGCACTTGCGAAGCTTCGGTGGCTTTCTTCACGCAGACATGAGCGATCATATACGGCCGTCCATAATTTGCCTCCAGCAGTCGCCATGCTTCACCGTAGCTTTGGTCGGGACGTTTTCTCTAGCAACTTTCGATTAACCGTCGGGCTTTGCCTTGACAATGCTGTAATAAATAAGACAATTTAGCACTGCTGCCGTCGATCTTATCATCGACCAGTGCCTGGAAATTACGCACGAATTTCCAGCATTCCATTGGGTCTCCATCGAAGAAAATCGCTTGGGGCCGAGGTCTAGTTAAGTGTCTTACCAAAATAGGAAGATCCACTGCTGCGTTACTTATTGGTGTCGGCTCTACACGAGCGTCTTTCAAGCGACGAGGTTCGGAACCTTGTAGGGCAAGATGAGAAGAGGTTGGATTCCGCTTAGGATACCGTTGCGAAAACGTGCAGGTCCGATCACGCAGACCTTTACTGCACTCACCCACGTTATCTCCTTCCTCACCCAGCTGGTTGCCTCGAACACTTTCTTCGTTGCATACGTAGAGTATATTGGTCGCTGGAGAGCGGTTTGTCCTACGGTCCCAGTCACGGATCGATAAAAATCCGATGAGAAACCTCCATGTTTGGAAAAGGTGTGGTTAACGATTACATTCGATGAACCCTCGGAAAGTTGATCTAATATACTTCGTTTGAGCTTGGCTGCTTCTTGCCGATGTTTTAAGCGAAGCAATTCAAGCTCTCTTTCTCTCTTGGCTTCTGATCGACGTTTCTCGATTAAACAGCAATGTTTCTCGAGTTCTTCAGCTTGAAGTCGACGCCTCTTCCTACTCTCTTCCCTTTCCTTCCGAAACTTTTCTTCTATTTCCTTAGCTTCTTGCAAGTCTGCTTCTTTGCTAAGTTCTTCTCGCTTGAACCTTTCTTCAGCTTGCTCTAAACGGAGTTTTGCAAGCGCTGCCTTTACTCCAGCCGAGCTTCTTTTTGAACTGGACCGGCTACTTCGAGAGGTGATGCTACGAGATTGAGATGATTCTGGCGAGAGCCTCTCAACATATAGATCTGCACTAGGTGTACCACCACTCACCTCCGGGGAAGCATCCATTACACGGCAAGGGGTTGTAAGCAACCAACTCTTAACCTTCTCTTTCGACTAGACTTTATCTTCATGCTGGATATCTTCATCAAAATTCTCCTCATGGGAAGCGGAGGTTGGGTTCGTTAGATGCTCATCCTCCTGTAGCTTCTCGGTTGACATTTCGCCAGAAACAACCTAGAAGCTTCGCTGACAATCAGCTTCAATCCCTTGTTCGCTGGAGAGCAGCTTTAAACTTTTGTTCGTTACGAGAACAGCTTCAAACTTTTGTTGCGTCTTCACGCTGCAAGAAAATTCGCCTTGGCCCTTTAAACGTGCCGCCTTCGACAACTTGAATGCACTCTCGCTGTATACAATCTTTAGTTTATTAAAGTACACGCTAACAGCGCATACTTAGAGCGAGTTCAAACATAGGAGCCCAGCGTACGGTTTAAAGCTGCTCCTACTGGGCCAGGTTCGCCAAAATGAGGATGCCACAACAACTGAAACCTGAAGTGGTCGTTTAAGGAACGCAGAGCACGTCAAATTAATCTACGTGCCACGAGACAGGTAATAAGCGCTTAAAGGAGATTTTGCGTTGTTACAATGACCCCATTGCCAACCCTTGGCTACACCTATGGCAATGCCCCCACTCTCCTGCGACCCTGAAGTTTTCACATTGTGACAATTCGTGACGAAGTGCGCTGCTGTGAAATTCGCGAAGACCTGAATGTCAACCACTTCTCTTCCAAATCGAGAGATTCCAGCTACGGTGGTTTGGCCGTGTCTGTCCAGAACGTCCCGGGAAAGACTGGCGATGCAAGTCCTGCTGGCTCCCCCCACAGGAAAGCGGCTAAGAGTTCGTCCAAGGACCAGGTGGAGTGATTATATCTCTGACTTTTCTTGGTCTCGCCTTAGTGTGGAGCCAGCAGAACTATCTGAGATTGCTGTTGACCGTGAGGTATCTCGAGTCCTCCTAGGATTGCTGCCTCGCAACCATGGGCGCAATTTGGTGGGGGACACGGGGGATGTGTGTCCCCAACTTTGTCATACGCTGGGGATATAATATGCCATGTCCCCCTCACTTTTCTCTCTTTAGGTTTTGTATTTTGAGAGGTTTCAAAAATAAAAGTGACGTTTGTCTTGTTTTGTGTGAAGAACTCTTCATGTCAGATCATTGGTTCCCAAACTGGGGCAAATTACCCCCGGAGATAATATGCGATTCTTTGGGGGGTAATGTGGAACCAAAACCACAATGTTGTTCTATATTATGAGCGATCACTCAAAATACTAAATGTAATTAAGACATAATCGCTTCCTTGGTCTGGGTAACAGATCGAATATGTTTGGGAACTACTGAGTTAGATGGTAGGCTACACATAGCCAAGTTGTTATTGAAACAGAGTTTGGTGTGGTATCACTGATTCTGTTATTTTATAAATTTTGCTTCGATAAAATGATTTTTAGCATTTTTCAAGCTTCTAGAGAACGCGAAAAATGGTTAACTGCTTCTGTCCGATATTTTACCCTGTGTGATATACTGTTAGAAAGTTATTTTCTTGAAACAATGAGAGTTTTACAGCTGCACATGTAAGAGACCACAATGCAGCCATGATTTGTTTCGTGCATAAATGTAACTGGCTTTTTCTCTAACGTTGGTTGTCACGTATTCAGAAACAGACAGTGTAAAATTTAATGATGCTAGTGTATGTAATGTTAGAAAGTTACATTTTCAGGCAAACCTTTGCGAAGTTTTTGCCGCAGACAAAAAGCAGCACTATCATGGAGACTTAGGTTTAGGACGGGCAGTTTTGCAAAAGACTGTCTTCAACCATTAGTGAAGAGGATTTCAATCAAACGTTGGAGAAGTATTTACCTAGCTATATATTGACCTATAGCTCAAAACGCAGGGACCTGACTAGGAATAAAATATGCATTTATCCTCAAATCTTGTAACGTCGCGACAATGGTGACCAACAAAACCAAAATATTTTTTCAGTGACTCTTACACTTTGTGCATGTGCTGAATACATTGGTTCGCAAGTCATATGATTTGCTGAGTTTAACCAAACCGACAATGCAGCAATGTTTTCATCCAAGGGCGAAACATTTGCTTCACAGGTACGTGACACCTACTTTTGCTGCACATTTTTTTCGTGTTAATGAAGGTGAGATTTTGTATTTTTGCCAATTCACCGTTGTGCATTTTGGTTTCTGTTTAATCTCAAATCTATTTTCGCGTCGTTATGCAAGTAGAACTCTTAGAATGAACCTTTTGACAAATGATTCCATCTATTAAAATTTGATGCTAGACTTGAAAAATTTGATTGTGAAAAGACCGAACTAAGTGGCATCACTGACAGAAGTCACAAGATAACAGTCACAAGACGATTAGGTATGCAGAAATTACATTGTAGTCGAGATGGATATGTGGGTATGTATGCAGAAGTCGACAATGGGAGATTGAAAGGATACATCCTCCACCCACCAGCAGTAAAATAGATTGAAATCATTTTATGAAGTAGGCTACGCTAATTTTAGGCCAAACGTTTTTGCTGCTGGTAAGAGGATATTAATGAAGATTTTGGTAGGGGTGAGGCTACATGCACGATTCCCAGTAGCATTAGAAAGATTTGTAGTTTTTTTAGAAAACGAAAATGTGCAAGAAAAATATTTATCGTGTTTGTACCGTGAAGAAACGTGAACACGACATGAAATCGCGCTGTAACCCATACTTATAAAATGCATGAACATTGATGTGTTCTACTATAAGAGTGATATGCACGTGCGACCAACACGATTCAGCATTTTGTGCACTCCAACTGACAGCTTTGATGAAACTCAACTGATGTATTCTACTATATTGCTGTGCTTGTTTGTATCCAAATACGATATTAATACAAGCAGCCTGAAATACACTACTGTGTCCAGCAATAAATGTTTAAGTATATTAATTTGTAAAACATCTGCAAGGATAAAACAAAGCTTGATGAGTGTTGCTTTCAAAACACCTTTAAAAACAAGATAAGGAACCTGCATTTATAAAACTTCACTTCTACATCTTTCTCTTTAATCTAGCTTCTGGATTTCGTTTTCTTAGCAACAGGAGCAGACAGTCTGCCTCAAAATGCCTTTAGCAGTAACTGCATATTGTGAACAGCGTAGTAGGCTATATGGAAATGGGCCCAAATATTTTGAACTATGTCCAATAGTTTTAAACGATGTCCAACACATTTTTCCAGGGGGGGCGAAAAATTTTCTAGGGGGGTTTCACCCCTTCTCCCCCACTGGTTACGGGCCTGCCGGAACGCATGTAGCCCATTTGATACTGCATAGTATGAGGGCATGAAACCGATTAAAAATACTTTTTTCATCCGGTATGCGTACTCTTTCACATGATGAGCGCATGCGAACACAGTGATAACTGGAAGATATATTCATATTATTAGATATGTTGCAGTTATTCAGGCTACTGCCGAAAGTATATCTTCACAAAAATCAGATTTAAAATTGATTCTTCTTAAAAACAAACCATTAAAAGCACAGTGACTTAACAAACAAGAATACGAGTGCAGTAGGCTAGCCTACAGCTGGGTCTCCAAACTACGGCCAGCGGGTCAAATGCGGCCCGAAGAGCCATTCCATCCGGCCCGCGAAGCTATTTTGTCAATGATGAAAAAAACAATGTTGAAAAAAAGTGCGAAATGTGTTTACGAATAATTTGTTGATTTGGTAGAATATAACATATTCCGAAACAATCACGTTGTGTAAAACATCCGGCCCTCGGCATATTTTTTATTAGCCCATGTGGCCCTCGGACAAAAAAGTTAGGAGGCCCCTGGCCTACACGATGCGTAAGTTATATAGCATACTAACAAAAATATATTGACACTCCCACTTGGTTGTACATTACAGTTTGTGTGTTATTTCAGGAAAAATATCGCATAACAAACGTTTATTCTCTGATAAGTTACCTCCGGACCACAAAAAAACCTGCGCATACAAAAACACTTCATCAGCTATTTGAAGTTCTTATAGAAGAACTTGCTGCAAGCACAGTTTCACGTCATTGTTTCAGGAAATGACTGAACTTTGTACACTTTAAGGAAGGCGGAGCAAGTAACTGTCAGCACACGTCTATTAGCTAGTGGCAAGGATGGTTTGTCAGACGAGCAGAAGTGAGACAAATTCTGGAACACTTTATTATCATTCTGAACAACTCGATGCGACTTCAGCTGATAATAAGTGCGTTTCGTCAGACCAGGGAAGACTGGCGATATTAGATACTGAAGAAAAATTTAGAGATGCGATTGAATTAGCGCCGCAAAAGCGTTGCTGGAAAACCTATTACATAATTGGCTTGAACAAAAATGGCAGTGATTTTTTGTGGTTGAATGGAAATGGAGTTAGAAATAAACTGGCATTCGAGATTCAACCTCATAAGGAGGGACACTGTGGTTGGATATCACCTGCTTACAGAAAATACGTATACAAAACACCAGGAAAAGTATTTACTGGTAAATGCGACCGTCCCAGGCCATTTCTTTGTTTCAAGCCGTCGTTTATCAACAATGTTCCATCCACTACCATATCTTCTACGACAAACTTTGTTGCAGATCCTGATGTTCTACCTAGAACAAGCAGTCTGATGTCTACTGGATTGTCAACTTCTAATGAAAACACCAATGCCAGCACTCTGCTTACAGTTGGTATTGCAACTGGTGTTTTTTTATTAATGCTGTTGCTGGCTGTTGTGACATACCTAGCGAAAACCAAGCGTTTATATTCTATTTCGACTGAACTGATTCAAGCAAAAGACTTACCCAATCACGTTTGTTGTGAAATAGAAGACAATAGAAAAAATGATACGAGATCAATGTCAGAAAATGAAGTGGGTAACCTCTCAACACATTGCATTAAAACTGACTATCTTGTTCCTTTGAATCAAATCTCGTCAAAAGTGAACGGTGGCGCTGAAGCGGAAGCAAGAAACAACCAAACCACTCAAAGTGGCAGAACTGTAGAGACCTCAAATGTCCCAGATGTTTGCTGTTCTTATGAGTCACATCTGACAGTGCATGCTAAATCTCAAAGTTTTATGCCTGAAAGTGAGACCAATTATATAACATTTTGCTCAGAACCATTATGATCCAGCTCTGCATCTGTGTCAGTTTGTTGAAGATGATCTGGACTCAAGTTGATCCTTACGTTTTTATTACACCGATTGAATCTGGGCAAACCTGGAGACATAATGACCTTCAGTGGGTCCAACGTTCAATGTCCTGCGAAATACGAAATTAGCGAAGTGTTGCCAAAATGTTTTGAGAAAACCACTGGGCAAAATGTGAAATGTTTGAATGGATGTTTTCTCTCCTCTTCCCTCGTATGTCAGTATTCCGTACACGGTTGCACTTAAAAAAACAAGAGACAATTTCAGTAAAATGGCATCACGTACCCACTTTACACTGCACTTGTTATCGGATTCACGCGTGAGCGATTGGTCGACCTTGGCTTACCTTCGTGAACGCACTAGCGAACTCGATACTGGGGCGTTTTTACACTGCAAGAACTCAAAGATTTGCTTCGTGGGTTTGTCCTATGGTATTGTGAAAACTGGGGAATAGGTGAAAATGAAAAGGTGAAGCCTGATTCCACTACACAAAGGTGCTTTTTGTAGGTGTTGTTGGAAACGCCGAGATGTGATTTTATTTAGTGTAGTCCGAAAAATAACAGCCAGCAGAGAAAATCGTGGAGAACTGCTGGGCGATGAGGTCATGAAAACCGCGTCACATCGTAGTTGCACTCTTCAAGTGAGTAATAGAGTTTAAACAGCTTCTACAGGGCAGGAAATGGGAGTTCGTTTTTACATTTCAAAGCCACTGTGTTGGTTTCAGTCACGACCATTAACCAGTCTGTTCTCTGCAGTACAATACAACAGATTGTCCAATATGAGGATTCACAGCACTTTGTAAGTAGAAACCTATTAACAGTAGGTAGGCTACTGGAATTCGCCAAATTGCAACTGTAACCTATTTCACAAACTTTTATGCCATATTTTATTCTACTCCATGTGTTCCATTGTGAACTGAGGAAATCATAGCCACACAACTGGGATACAAAGTTCAAAGTGTAGCCTATACTGAAGTCATCCACTTCCAATATTAGGCTACGTATTTTGTACAGAGGTTGAGTCACTCTACTATACCAAGGTGTAATGAAAACCTATTAAATCAGTATTGGGATAATAGTCCTTCACCCCAATATCTGATGTCTTGTAACCTACCGAATAATCTTCCAGTTTGCTCAACCGATTGAATTTTGCTTATTGTTTCCCTAACTAGGTGTAGTTAACCTACAGGCAAAACTAATAAATAAATTTATCCGTCGCTTTTCCTACATAGTACATATTAGCTTGAATAGGCTAATCTGCTCCACGGTAGTGGTTTTAGCATCAAACAAGTACAGAAAAGGTTGCACAAGACCTAATACAGATCACCCAACCTCTTTTCCGCTCGAATCCCTTACTATCGGATTCCCAACCTACCTCTGCTAGTTGGATTCGCTGAATCGGGTATGGTTGAAAACATGCGCGCTCAAGCAGCTCGGTGAGACACTCATGGTCGTGCTTGAGTGATTTATGGGATTCCCAATCCAACGCGAACACGATAACAGTGCAGTGCAAAAAGGGTAACGGATTTTGTACTTGCCTACGTTTCAACATCACAAATATCATTCAGTTACTAAAACTCGGCAAGCTTTTGTGCTTTTTTATTATGAAGCGTTATATCACATGAATCTAAACCACTGTGTGGGTTTGAATAGGCAAAATTTAGTTATGCAAGTTCCTACTTATTGTCATAAAGGTAGTCATTTGTATGTTGAAGGTACTGCATAGTCATGGTTACTAGGTCGTGTCTATTTTTATGATTTGTGTTTATTATGAAAAGCAATGTTTAAGAAAATATCAGTGTGTTGATTTAGTGCTTATTTTTCAGTTCTTATGTCGCAGTAACGCTTCGTTGCATTTTCATTCTACAATAATTTTGTTTGCATAATTATACAAACCAAACGAAATTGAAAACAACTGCCGATAAGCTGTATCAAACACGTCACTTATCTGAATAATATGATTTCTGTCTTGAACTCCTAGCATATACGACATGGGTGAATAAAAGTTAAGGGTATTTGCTCAATACGCGAAATATCAACTCTACAAAAGTCCGCGTCTGATATCGGCAGTGAAAAGTTTTCTTCCAATAGATCCTGCTGCACATAGACTTGGTTATATTCCGTGAATTCACTGTTATATATTCACGTACAAACTGCTACATACGTTAACTGCCATCAGCCCTGCATGTTATTTTTGATTGGTTGAAAACATGCATTCTTTGAAACTTGCTTACTTTTCGGTCCAGGGAGATGGTAGCCCCGAGTATATTTATATCAAAAGCTGTCTACCGCAGAATATATTAATACCATTGTTACTTTCTTGTTTTTTTTATGAAAATGTATATTCTTCGTGTTTCGCACTGAATACAGGCAGGAAATGTATTCCTGTAGTTTTTCCAAGTAGTCAGACGCAAGGCTGCTAATTGTGAACAACAAGATTGTTGTTGTTGAGGTATTTACCTAGTTTTATGTCCCTTTGTCGAATGTGTCTCTGAATACGGGATGTGTAAAAATTCTGAGTTCTTTGTTGAAGTTGTACGGTACAATATCGATAAACTGCTGGAATATATTGAGAGTCATCGCGGGTCTGGCAAACTTTCTACTAAAGAGTAGTAAAAGGAGAGGGTCAGACCAGGCATTATACGGAAGATTGAAGATCGGGATCGGGAGATCGGGTAGCGAGGGGTTTTCCTAAACCACCTCCCTACGACCTAATATTTTTTGTGTTTTTGATATTTTTCATAATTTTGGGCTGTGGTATAGCTTTTTTCTTTTCAAGTTAATATCTTCATTTTCGTTATTAATTTCGTATTTGAAGTTAACTTGTTACTTTGAGGTTTTGTCTAAGCCGGTCACTTCATGCTCTAACCTGTCACTGATAGTCGAAGGCCAAGGCGTGCCAGGGCATTCCACGTTTTAATCCGATAAGCAAATATTCAGGCAACCGACCAAGATAACTTCACTTGAACATCATTCAATAACCATGGGAATGTATCAACGCAAAACTCATCCACATCCAACTAAATTCATCAGTCTCCTGTGCGTAGCATTTGCCTTTGAACGTTTACCATCGCATGCAGTAAACCAACCGCTAATGGTTGGTTTACTGCATGCGATAGCTTTTATGGTGCTTCTGCTTATTGGCTAAGTCATATGAAACAATAAACCATTACCATTATTGTGTTTTAACAAAAGCAAACAAGGACTTACTCATTATGGTTGCTTTAACGTAAAGCACAAAGCACTTCAAAGTTAGTCAGTTTCACCTGCTCTGTAACAAAATTAATATAACCGTTATCTTTTTGCAGAGCAGCATTTCAACAAAATTTTTCTGACTTTTTACGTCATCGTTAACATTTCATATCTCACGACTCCTTTCAGCGAAAGTAGCAACCATTGCAAACTTCGAATGTTAGATACATATATCTCATTAGCAGTTTCAATTACCTTTTCTTCCGAATATTTTCGCTTTGTGTAAGTTTTGTTGTTCGTTTGTGTAGTGTAGTGTTACTTCGCTCATTAACTAATGTCCTCAGCCGTTACATAACCTATGACGATGTTGCGCACACTAGCCACGCCATTGCACAATCTGGAACTGATTGCCATGTGAAAAGTACCGATCACCTCGGGTTTTTCATCCGATAAGCAAACATTCACACTTGCTTCATTTGAACATAATTTGATGACCGTGTGGATGCTAATATCAAAGCAAAACGTATTCACAGACGACAAAATGCTAAGTCATACTGTTCTTTTGCGTAGCATGCAACATTGAACGTTTCCCTGTTTAACAAAATCAAACAAGAAATTTCCCATTACGACTGCTTTGACCCAAAGCGTGAATCGCTTTATAGTAAGATGGAATCACCCGACTTTCCCTGTTCTGAACAAAACTTACACGACCGTATGATTTTGCAGCACACAGTAATTCACAAAACTTGCCTGGTTGTTTCATTTCATCGTTAACATTTCGTTTTCTTACGATGTATTACTCATTACGAATGCTTTAATCTAAAGAGCGAATCACTTGACAGTAAGTAATCATTCAACCTTCCCTGTTCTGAACAAAACTTGTACGACCGCATGATTCCGCGGAACACAGTATTCACAAAACTCGCTTGTTTATTTCATACGATCGTCAACATTTCGTTTTCTTACGATTTATTTATTCGAAAGTAGCAAGCGTTTTAAAAATCAAATGCTAGAATCGCACCATCTAACAGCAGCTTAATTTCACCAGTCACTATTTCTCGTTCGCGTTACTGACCGAGGGTGCAACTGTCGTTTGAACATCTTGAACTGTCGTATCTTAAACATTTTTTTTCAAAAACTGGAAATGTTTCAGCGTCAGATGGCATTGACAACTGCGCATGTCGATAACTAACTGCATCTCTCCGACACCTGCTCGCTGTGTTGAAGCAATTTTTTTTCAAAAAGTGTGTGCAATGTCAGAGGTATAAGATAGACAAAAAAAACTAATGAAACATATCACCAACACACTATGCATCATTTTGCGAAAACACGAACCAGCTATAACAGTTGCAGCAAGCATTCACTTCCCTGCTGCAAGTTTTCAGTAACAACAACCAAACCGCGGAAACTTTTCATTTGTTCAAAATAAACCAACCACGAACGCTTCGTGGTGTTGCTTTTATACGAAAGTACGAAACCTTTCAAAGTTCAAATAGCTACATGCGCGATACTTTGATACAAACTAGCCACACCATTGCTTCAACTTGTAACTGAACGCGTGGTGGAAATGCATACCGGGATTTAATCCGATATAAGCAAATATTATAGTCCGCTTCATTTGAACATCATTCGATGACCGTGCAAACCCTACTACCACAGCAAAACATATCCATGGATGACAACTTGCTAACTCATTCTGCTATTCTGCGTACCATTCCCCTCTGACCGTTTATCCTGTTTCAACAAAACCAAACAAAAACAAGTTTCCTAGCAGGTGCGCTTTCTCCAATGAATATCGTAGCAAGACGAGTTGAACTGATAACAATGTGCTCTTCCAGGTAAGAGACAAATCGTCCTTTCACAGCCTGATGTTGCTTGCTATTCAGTTCGAGTTCATCAGAAACGTACTGGAATTTCTCTTTCAAACTCTCAAAAGCAGCATCGGCAATTCTTTCAAGATACTGCATTTCGTCATGAACTAGACGCTGCGAACTGGTGTTTATAAAACATTTTGGTTGTTCAAAGTTGGGCACGTGTGCATCGTTATGCAATGGTTGCAGTGAGCGTTCAGCTCTATTTAGTTCAATGCTGTTCAACTGTCACTCACATGTTCAAGCAGAATCAATTTAACACAAACGAATAATTTCACTGTAAAATCTGTCAAAAGCGTGTTTCACAGTTTCGATTCGTTAATCGTGTGTCGGTGCAACTGCTGTTTTCAAACTATTTGCAATAGCACCTGTTGATAACTTAACTACACCGCTGTGACACTGTCTCGACTTTTCAAAAAACAAACTGAACGCAAAGTCACAGGTCTGGGAATTGATAAATTTATACGCACCCACCACCAACGGACCATGCGTCTTCTTTTTCGAAAACAGGGAATGCATCATTTTTGAAATTCGGCATAGCAGCTGTCCAGTTCTCATCATTCATGTTGGAGAACCTGACCAAAATTAATCCTAATACCTGTGTCAGCATGCACTTAGAAAGATAGACTAACATTTTCGTCACAGGTTACATATGGTGCGACCGGTGCTCTTACGATTTATTTTATTGTAAAGTAGCAAACGTTTAAAAATTCATCATCTTATCAGCAACGAATGAGCAGCACCACTTCTTGTTCACAAATACGAACAGGAGTTGAACATGATAAACAGTGCAACTTCATCTTTTGTATGTTGTTGATTTCACGCCATTTGAAAAACATTCCTGGTTTTTATTACGACCGGCTCAACAAGCAACACACGACAACCTGTTATGTTTTGTATAAACTGTCAATGCTAGTAAAAGCCGTCATACCCCCGTAACCCCCAAATTTTTAGCATGGCAAAAGCTTCTGTAAAACGAACTGACACAAGGGTTCGTCTTACTCGCTGGTACAGTATAAGTTTCGTTAGACTATGCATTCACCCACCATCGAAAGAATTTCACACCAATATTTGGTCTAGTCAAATACTACATCACAAAACGCATAAATGGCAAAATGAAAAACAGGGTCAAACGTTACGTCACAACTCCCATTAATGGTGCAACACCAACCAGATCAAACTGTTATGCCACAACACATTATATGGTGCAATGCTAACCGTGTCAGGTGCTACGTCGCAATACCCACGTATGGCACAATGCAGACTAGGTCAGTTGTTAAGTCACCGCAGTGACCATACATCAAGCGAATCAGTCGCAATAATTTATTTGCACAAGGAAACTAGTTTCGTGTTCGACACATCTTCAGTCCTATGCGAAAGTTGACAATGAAACAAAGTTAGAAAAACTACGTACTGTGCTAAGAACAAAAGCTAAATAATAAAGCCAAAGAACGACTACTTAACTCACTAGACCGATTACAAAACTGCTGGCACCGATCGTAAACGGCTATACAGCACTCTGATTGACAACGTTAATCTACGCTTTAACGCGCGGTCTTGTCTCAGACGATCATGTGAATTCAACAGGCCGTAACGGGCAGTGGAAAAGTCGAGAAAAAAAATTTTGCGATTTATTTTCGACTCCGGTGATTGCACATCAGCCGGCAGCGATCGCTTGCGAAAGGCTCGAATAGCTTGCAGAAGAGGTGGGCAGAGATTGAACCCTGAACAGCTGACAAGAGTTGCTAAAATTTTAATGCAAGACCAACCTCATATCGTCTTTGTACCAAAGCAAGCTCAAAGCACCTACATCACCGTTTTGTTCTGGGCAACATGTGGTGATCAACAACTTTGTTCACGAATGCGCCATGCGTGGGCCGTGCAACAAGAAGTTTTGAACCAAGGGGTGAAGCTGACGTTTCAAGTCGAATGTGTCTTTGCCCTGAAGAACTATCAAGTTTCGATTGTTGACAAATCGTCTGATTACAAGCTTGTTAACGCGAAACAACCTTTGCCGAATGAAGACGACCAAGCCCAGTTTGAGAGCGTCTCGGAAACACCTCATTCCTTGAAAACTGTTGAAACGCTTTGTGCCAAGCGTTTGCGTACTGACTAATCAAAAAATAAACTAAACGTACAGTATTGCAATGTGCCGTGTGGTTTGTTATGTCGACAAGCTTTGATTTTTAGGCTTCCATGTTGTTTTGTGTTGTATGCTGGGCATCGAACGTAACTTATCACCTCGCCTCCCCCAAACTAAACGCACGCCAAAACAGAGTAAAGGTTTTACAAAATGATTGTTTTTATTTTCAAAATACGAACACGACAAATCGGACATCGTTTACATTGCGTGGCGCAGTGCAAAAAGGCACAAACATGCGAACAAGGTGAAAAGACTTTTTTCACGTTCAAAACAAATATTGCACTTCAACAATGATGGTGGAACGTGTGTTTCAGGTCTTGTCATTCTGCGAACATAAGAGAATATCGTTAGATGAGAGCAATCTTTACTCTAAACGACACTCACTTTCTCAGTAGAAGACTGGCAGGCACAGGTTGTCCCAGTTTGCGTGAGAGTGGTCGACAGAAGTTTGTCAACCTGGAGGTGGTTTGATATACAAAAGCGAATCCTTTGTGTTGCAATAGGTGTTCACAATGTGGAAACCACTTCGCATGATCAACGAAAGCGTCGTCATCAGTTTTCCAGCGTGACAAACCACCGTCACAGTAATAACACTTCACTCGATCGTTTTGACCCAACCAGAAAAATCCAGCTTTAGACATCTCGCTTGGCGACAGATTGGGGTGATAATGTGACCAGTTTGGACCAAATGTTTGTAATCGGGCATCTTCGTCTCTTAGATGAGGGTGACTCGGGTACAGGCAGGAGAATAATCCACTTTTTTGATTATAGCGGGTCTAAGAAACAGCTCCACCCGTGTTTGTAGGATGTGTTAAGCAACGACTGATAGACCGTGGAGCAGGCTTTATGATGGAGGCTCTTCCCAACGCTTTTTCCTCATATTTGTTTGACTTTGTTTCAAAACGTTGCGACACTACCAATTTGTGACAGAACTGTTATCAACGGTTGAAACAATTTGATCGGATTAAAATATGGGTAACGCCTGGGCATGCCAATCCTACACAATGACCAGTGGCATGGGACCTACTTTGCGACGTAAACTCAATTGTTTGACCTTGTTTCTGTTGCATCACAGATGCGATTGCAGATCCCAATGGTGAAATTGCACCTGCGCCAGTCAGTCGATGCAAGTGACGTCACAATTTGATAATCGGATTAAAACTTGACATGTCTGGACACACCCACCCTTGCAAGCTACATAAACTACAATATACGCAAATATTTTTTTGTGTGATTTTTTTTTCATTTCGTTATTTGCATGTTGTGGCATAACACTTGATCTGGTTGTGTTGCACCATTAATGGGAGTTGTGACGTAACGTTTGACCCAGTTTTTCATTTCGCCATATATGCGTTTTGTGATGTAGTATTTGACTAGATCAAAGATGGGTGTGAAATTCTTTCGATGGCAGGTGAATGCATAGTCTAACGAAAACTTATACTGTCCCACCGAGTAAGACGAACCCTTGTGTCAGTTCGTTTGACAAGCTTTTGCCATGCTAAAAGTTTGTGGGTTACGGGGGAATGACGGCTTTTACTAGCATTGACAGTTTATACAAAACACAACAGGTTGTCGTGTGTTGCTTGTTGAGCCGGTCATAATAAAAACCAGGAATGTTTTTCAAATGGCGTGAAATCAACAACATACAAAAGATGAAGTTGCACTGTTTATCATGTTGGACTCCTGGCCGGATTTGTGAACAAGAAGTGGTGTTGCTGATTCGTTGCTGATAAGATGATGAATTTTTAAACGTTTGCTACTTTACAATAAAATAAATCGTAAGAGCACCGGTCGCACCATATGTAACCTGTGACGAAAATGTTGGTCTAACTTTCTAAGCGCATGCTGACACAGGTATTAGCATTAACTTTGGTCGGGTTCTCCAACATGAATGATGAGAACTGGACAGCTGCTATGCCGAATTTCAGAACGATGCATTCCCTGTTTTCGAAAAAGACGACGCATGGTCCGTTGGTGGTGGGTGCGTATAACTTTATCAATTCCCAGACCTGTGACGTTGCGTTCAGTTTGTTTTTTGAAAAGTCGAGACAGTGTCACAGCGGTGTAGTTAAGTTATCAACAGGTGCTATTGCAAATAGTTTGAAAACAGCAGTTGCACCGACACACGATTAACGAATCGAAACTGTGAAACACGCTTTTGACAGATTTTACAGTGAAATTATTCGTTTGTGTTAAATTGATTCTGCTTGAACATGTGAGTGACAGTTGAACAGCTTTGAACGTTTTGCCCATTTGAATTGGTTGGAACAAAAGTTGATGCAAAACTTACTCGTTGTAACTAACGCATCTTTTTAACCGTCGTGCATTTTGCTTACCCAAATGATTTTAGGAAAAACGAAAAAGAATCAAGTTAAACTTCGAGCGCATGATGAAGGTTAGAAGTGGGTGTGTGCGAAAGCAAAGTGATGCAAAAGAATTGACTGCTAAACCTTCAGCGTGGCTTTTTGTCAACACAGTTTTCAAAAGATTTGATAGTGGTGATGTTAAAATTCTGAACAAAGCATAGGAGAAAAACGTTGCACAGATGAATCTTTCCACTAAACTTAACATTGTGGGTGGTTGATGTTACCAACAACTAGCTAAATAGAGCTGAACGCTCACTGCAACCATTGCATAACGATGCACACGTGCCCAACTCTGAACAACCAAAATGTTTTATAAACACCAGCTCGCAGCGTCTAGTTCATGACGAAATGCAGTATCTTGAAAGAATTGCCGATGCTGCTTTTGAGAGTTTGAAAGAGAAATTCCAATACGTTTCTGATGAACTCGAACTGAATAGCAAGCAACACCAGGCTGTGAGAGGACGATTTGTCTCTTACCTGCAAGAGCACATTGTTATCGGTTTCAACTCGTCTTGCTAAAATATTCATTGGAGAAAGCGCACCTGCTAGGATACTTGTTTTTGTTTGGTTTTGTTAAAACAGGATAAACGGTCAGAGGGGAATGGTACGCAGAATAGCAGAATGAGTTAACAAGTTGTCATCCATGGATATGTTTTGCTATGATAGTAGGGTTTGCACGTTCGTCGAATGATGTTCAAGTGAAGCGGACTATAATATTTGCTTATATCGGATTAAATCCCGGTATGCATTTCCACCACGCGTTCAGTTGCAAGTTGAAGCAATGGTGTGACTAGTTTGTATCAAAGTGTCGCGCATGTAGCATTTGAACTTTGAAAGGTTTCGTACTTTCGCATAAAAGCAACAACACGAAGCGTTCGTGCTTCTTTTATTTTGAACAAATGAAAAGTTTCTGGGGTTGGTTGTTGTTACTGAAAACTTGCGGCAGGGAAGTGAATGATTGTTGCAACTGTTATAGCTGGTTCGTGTTTTCGCAGAATGATGCATAGTGCGTTGGTGATATGTTTCTTAATTTTTTTTAATCTATCTTATACCTGTGACATTGCACACACTTTTTGAAAAAAAATTGCTTCAACACAGCGAGCAGGTGTCGGAGAGATGCAGTTAGTTATCGACGTGCGCAGTTGTCAATGCCATCTGACGCTGAAACATTTCCAGTTTTTGAAAAAAAATGTTTAAGATACGACAGTTCAAGATGTTCAAACGACAGTTGCACCCTCGGTCAGTAACGCGAACGAGAAATAGTGACTGGCGAAATTAAGCTGCTGTTAGATGGTGCGATTCTAGCATTTGATTTTTAAAACGCTTGCTACTTTCGAATAAATAAATCGTAAGAAAACGAAATGTTGACGATCATATGAAACAAACAGGCGAGTTTTATGAATACTGTGTTCCGCGGAATCATGCGGTCGTACAAGTTTTGTTCAGAACAGGGAAGGTTGAATGATTACTTACTGTCAAGTGATTCGCGCTTAAAGCAGTCGTAATGAGTAATACATCGTAAGAAAACGAAATGTTAACGATGAAATGAAACAACCAGGCAAGTTTTGTGTATTACTGTGTGCTGCAAAATCATACGGTCGTGTAAGTTTTGTTCAGAACAGGGAAAGTCGGGTGATTCCATCTTACTATAAAGCGATTCACGCTTTGGGTCAAAGCAGTCGTAATGGGAAATTTCTT